>Ga0209211_10002887_pt1 | contig 28852 bp, 23 predicted proteins | sample RifGroA2_FD_183992 | JGI IMG/M metagenome (GOLD analysis project Ga0209211, IMG submission 183992) | Groundwater microbial communities from Rifle, Colorado, USA - Groundwater A2 (SPAdes) (version 2) | ecosystem: Environmental > Aquatic > Deep subsurface > Groundwater | place: Rifle, Colorado...
GCGTCCCGCGCATCAACACCTCCAAAGATACAATTTCAGCCATCTTAACATGCGCAGCGATCGTCAGTATAGAAAAAACTTTCAGAATAGGAGTTTTTCAGCAACCTGCTAGTAACCAGTAACGAATAACCAGTAACTAAACAATGGCGACACTCAAGGTCATACGCAAGCGGATCGGCTCGATCCGCAATACGCAGCAGATTACCAAGGCGATGAAGATGGTCTCTGCTGCCAAACTCCGCCGCGCCCAGGAGGCGGTGCTGCAGGCGCGTCCCTACGCGGAGAAGATGGCCGCCCTGCTGAAGAACCTCTCCGCCCGGGTTTCCGCCGAGGCGCACCCTTTGCTCATGGGACGGGAAGAGAAAAAGGCGCACCTGTTGCTGTTGACGGCGGATCGGGGCCTCTGTGGCGGCTACAATGCCAACCTGATTCGGGCCGCGGAGGGGTTCCTTCGTAGCCAGGGCGCCGAGAAGGAGGTCCATCTCACCATTGTCGGGCGCAAGGGGGTGGATTACTTCCGGCGGCGCCAGGTGGAGATCGCCGACCGGTATATTAACGTTACGAATCGTCCCCCTGAAGAGTTGGCTTGCGAGCTTGCGGAAAAGATGATCGGCCGTTTTCGTCAGGAGGAAGCGGACGGGGTCTATATTCTCTACAGCCGCTTTCGCTCGGCCCTTTCTCAGGTGCCGACCATCGAAAAGCTTATTCCGGTGGCGACGGGTGGAGAGGAGGGTGAGGGCGAGATTACCGAATATCTTTTTGAACCGGGCGTGGAGGCGCTGCTATCGAGCCTGCTGCCTAAGGTGGTGGAAGTGGTGATCTACCGGGCTTTATTGGAGGCCTCTGCCAGCGAGCACGGCGCGCGCATGACGGCCATGGATTCCGCCACGACCAACGCGGCCGAGATGATCAGCAGTCTCACTTTACAGATGAACCGCGCGCGCCAGGCCTCGATCACGAGGGAGCTCTTGGAGATAGTCTCCACCGCCGAGGCATTGAAGTAAGGAGTGGAACGGAGGTGAAAGGTATGAATTTGGGAAAAATCACGCAGGTCTTGGGGGCAGTGGTGGATGTCGAGTTTGCCGATGGTTCGTTGCCATCCATCTACAATGCGCTCAAGATTACCAACCCTGCGATCAGCGAGGAGAAGTGGAATCTCATCGTGGAGGTCGCGCAGCATCTGGGCGAGAGCACGGTCCGCTGCATCGCCATGGACAGCACCGAAGGGTTGGTCCGGGGGATGGAGGTGATGGACAGCGGGGAAGGTATCACGGTGCCGGTGGGACCTGAGACCCTGGGACGCATCATCAACGTCATCGGCGAGCCGGTGGACGAGGGGGGGCCGATTCAGGCAAAAAAACGCTTTCCCATCCATCGCCCTACCCCTGAGTTTGTCGATCAGGAGACCAAAGTGCAGGCTTTTGAAACCGGGATCAAGGTAGTAGACCTCCTGGCCCCATACGCGCGCGGCGGCAAGATCGGCCTTTTTGGCGGCGCCGGCGTGGGAAAGACGGTCATCCTGATGGAATTGATTCATAATGTCGCGATGAAACATGGCGGTTATTCCGTCTTCGGGGGAGTCGGAGAGCGAACGCGCGAGGGCAACGATCTCTGGCTGGAGATGAAGGAGTCCGGGGTTATCAGCAAAGCGGCCTTAGTCTACGGCCAGATGAACGAGCCGCCCGGGGCCCGCGCCCGAGTCGGCCTCTCCGCTCTCACCGTTGCGGAATATTTCCGCGATGAGGAAGGTAAAGATGTGCTGCTCTTTATCGACAACATCTTTCGCTTCACCCAGGCGAACTCGGAGGTGTCAACGCTTCTGGGGCGTATGCCTTCAGCCGTGGGCTATCAGCCGACTCTGGCCACCGATTTGGGCGAGTTGCAGGAAAGGATTACCACAACCCGCAAGGGATCGATTACCTCGGTCCAGGCGATCTATGTCCCGGCGGACGATTTGACCGACCCGGCCCCGGCAACTACCTTCGCTCATCTCGATGCGACCACCGTTCTCTCGCGCCAGATCGCAGAGCTCGGGATCTATCCTGCGGTGGATCCGCTCGACTCTACCTCGCGCATCCTGGATCCGCGCGTGGTTGGGGAAGAACACTATGGTGTGGCGCGCCAGGTACAAATGATTCTCCAGCGTTACAAGGACCTTCAGGACATCATCGCCATCCTCGGTATGGATGAGCTTTCCGAGGAGGACAAACTCACAGTGGCCCGGGCGAGGAAAATCCAGCGGTTTCTATCGCAGCCGTTCCATGTCGCCGAGGCCTTTACCGGCACCCCCGGGGCCTATGTGGAGCTCAAAGAAACCATTCGCGGCTTTAAGGAGATAGTCGAGGGCAAGCACGACGATATTCCGGAGCAGGCCTTCTACATGGTCGGTACGATCGAGCAGGCCCAAGAGAAGGCCAAGAAACTGGCGGAACAATAGAGACGATGGCGGAAAAAATCAGACTCAAGTTAGTTACTCCGAGCCGCCTCTTGCTGGACGAAGAGGTCGATGAGGTCACGGCGCCCGGCGCCTTAGGCGAGTTCGGCGTTCTCCCGAAGCACATCTCATTTCTCACGCTTTTGGAGGTGGGCGAGATGAGCTATAAACAGGGAGGGGAGAGACATCATCTCGCCCTAAGCGGCGGATACGCCGAAGTGCTGGACGAGGTGATGACCGTCCTGGCTGGTGCCGCCGAGTACTCCGATGAAATTGATATCGAGCGGGCGCGGGCGGCGCGGGAAAGGGCGGAGAAGAGAATGGCGGAGTTGAGTCAGGAAGATAAGGAGTTCGCCGCGGCCGAGGCCGCGCTGCGCCGGGCGCTCGTACGACTCCAGGTCGCAGGCAAAGAGGCGAGAAAATAAGCTTTACGGGACACTTATGACAAAGGCTGCATTCAAACCGCAACGGACGATGTGGAGCAAGAAGTTTACCTACGACTACTGGATGGAGTCGACCGGGCTCCCCATCCATAGAGGTTTTTTCGTCCAGGACCTGAGGACACTGGGGCTCGGCTGGTGGGAGGAGCGCCGATGTATGAGCGCCTTCATCCAGCTGGCGGGCCAGGAGGGGGTGAGTTCAGCCCGGGTCACGGAAATCCCTCCAGGCGAAACTTTACCCCCCTTCAAGTTCGCCCTCGATGAGATCGTCTATGTGGTCGCCGGACGGGGGCTGACCAATATCTGGTACAACAGCAGTGCAAGAAAAAGCTTCGAGTGGCAGCAGCACAGCATGTTTCTGATCCCCCATGGCTGTCACCACCAATTCAGCAACATGCAGGGAGACAAGCCGGTCCGGCTGCTTCACTACAGCTACCTGCCGTTGGGCTTGTCGGCTGTCCCCGACCCCGACTTCTTTTTCAACAACCCTTACCAGAGCCCGGATGAGATGGCGGAACACGAAGGCTACTATTCCGAAGCCAAGATGGTGCAGCTTCCAGAGGGCGTCAATCCCAAGGGAAGACGAGTCTACTGGTACGGGAATTTTTTTCCGGACATGAAGGCCTGGGACAAACTCGATGCTAATGCATCAAGAGGAGCCGGAGGGAGGAGCGTCTATATTCTGTTTCCCAACTGCGAGGTATTCGCCCATATGTCGGTTTTTGCGGCGCGGACCTACAAGAAGGCCCACCGTCACGGCCCCGGGCGAGTCATCGTGATTCCCGCCGGGGAGGGCTATTCGATCATGTGGGAAGAGGGGAAGGAAAGAGTTGTTGTTCCCTGGCACGAGTGCAGCATGTTTGTCCCTCCCAACCGTTGGTTCCACCAGCACTTCAATGTCGGCGGCGCGACCGCGCGATACCTGGCCCTGCATTCCCCCATGCAGTTCTATGGACATGCGGAGAAGGTCGAGGATCGGGCTAAAGACCAGATCGAATACCCGGATGAGGATCCCTGGGTGCGAAAGAAGTTCGAGGAGGAACTGGCCAAGAGAGGACTAAAGTCACTCGTGCCCGACGAGGCCTACACCAACCGCGCCTTCGAATGGTCCAAGGCCATGGGGAAGCAGTGAGGTTATTTCATGCACGATCTCGATGAAGACCACGGTCACGAGAATTTTGAAATAGGGCCGGACGCCATTGTCGAAGACATTGAAGGGCTGGAGATGTTCACGCTCAAGAGCGTGGGCATCGACATCGGCTCTTCGACCTCCCACCTGGTTTTCTCTCAATTGATCTTGAGACGCGAAGGGGCCTCTCTCTCGGGGCGCTTCAAAGTCACGGAGAGAAAGGTCCTGTTCCGTTCCAATATCATGCTGACCCCCTACCTTTCCGGAACCTTGATTGACATAGAGAAGGTGAAGCGGTTCATCGAGGGCGCCTACAAGGAAGCCGGGCTCACTCCAGCAGATATCGACACCGGAGCCGTTATTATCACCGGAGAGGCTCTCAAGAAGGAGAACGCCCAGCCCATCGTGGAGTACTTTGCCGGCCATTCCGGAAAATTCATCTGCGCGGCCGCCGGCCACAACCACGAGGCGCTCCTTGCCGCCTATGGATGCGGCGCCGTCGACCTCTCGAAGAGCGAGCACAGGACCGTCCTCAATGTTGACGTGGGGGGCGGGACGACGAAATTCTCGCTCGTCGAAAATGGAGATGTTACGCAAACGGCCGCGATTAACGTTGGAGCTCGTCTCATTGCCTTCGATGATTTCGACGTGGTGACGCGGATCGAAGATGCCGGAAGAACCCTCATGCGCGAACTTGGTTACACCGTGGAACTGGGCAAAAAAATAATGCAGAAGGAAAAAGAAGAGCTCGCCGCCTTGATGGCGAAAGTGCTTGTCGAGCTCATCGAACACGAGCCCTCCTCTCCCCTGGCAAAACAGCTCATGGTGACCCCCCCATTTAAGAACTACCGGGGGCTGGACCAGATCGACTACCTTGTGTTCTCCGGAGGTGTCTCCGAGCATGTCTATGACCGTGACCGGACCTCCTACGGAGATGTCGGCCCCATCTTGGGAAAACAGGTCAGGAAGTACCTAAATAAGCTTCCTAAAAAGAACGTCCTGCGGGAGCCGATTGAAGGAATCCGCGCCACGGTCATCGGGGCCGGGGAATACACCGTACAGGCAAGCGGCAACACGAGCTGCATTACGGACCCGGGGCTCTTGCCGGTTTTCGGTTTGAAGGTCGTCCGGGCATCGCTCAAGCAAGGCCGGCCCGTGCTCGAGGCATTGAAGCAATCGCTCGCAAAGTTCGACCTGACGTCCTGGACTTCCGGGCTTGCCCTATCCTTGTCTCTTGACGGACAGATGGATTATAAGACTATAAGAGCGGTAGCTGAGGGAATTGCTGCAATCTTAAAAAGCTCGAAGGATAACAAGGTCCCTCTCTATCTGGCGCTGGACCTCGATGTGGCAAAATCGCTCGGCGGTATCTTGAAAGAGGAGCTCAAGCTGGACCGGGAGATCATCGCCATTGATGGCATTGAGGTCGGAGACCTGGACTATATCGATATCGGTGAACCTATGGGGATTACAGAGGTGATTCCCGTCACCGTCAAGTCCTTGATGTTTCCCGGAACCAAGCTGAACTAAAACTCAACAGAAACGGCTAAGGAGAAAAACTATGGCAAAGCCCGCATTTAAACCGCAACGGACCATGTGGAGCAAAAAGTTCACCTACGATTACTGGATGGAATCCACGGGAGTTCCCATTCAAAAGGGCTTCTTCGTGGAAGATTTAAGAACCCTGGAGCTCGGCTGGTGGGAGGAGCGCCAGTGCAATACCGCTTTCATCCAGCTGATGGGACAGGAGGGGGTGAGCTCCACGCGAATCACCGAGGTTCCCGCGGGCGAAACCACGCGCCCCCTTAAGTTTTCTCTCGATGAAGTCGTGTACGTGGTTTCGGGAAGAGGCCTCACCACCATCTGGTATGACGGCAGCAGTACCAAGAAGAACTTTGAGTGGCAGCAGCACAGCATGTTTTTAGTTCCCCATGGCACGCACCACCAGTTCAGCAACATGCAGGGAGACAAGCCCCTGCGATTGCTTCATTATAGCTACCTTCCGCTGGGCTTGTCGGCCGTTCCCGATCCCGATTTCTTCTTCAATAACCCTCGTGTGACTCCGGATGATCTGTCGGATCAGGCAGACTTTTACTCCGAAGCGAAAATGGTGCAGTCTGCGGAGCTGGATGAAGCCCTCGGATTGCGGGTTTACTGGTACGGGAATTTCTTTCCGGACATGAAGGCCTGGGATAAATTAGACGCCAACGTCAAGCGTGGGGCCGGGGGCAGGAGTGTTTTTATTCAGTTCCCGAACACGGAGGTCTCGGCGCACATGTCGGTTTTTTCGTCGCAAACCTACAAGAAGGCACACCGCCATGGTCCCGGTCGCGCCATCGTTATCCCCGCGGGCGAAGGCTATACGATCTTGTGGGAAGAAGGAAAAGAGAAAATCGTGGCCCCCTGGCACGAGTGCAGCATGCTTGTTCCCCCCAACCGCTGGTTCCACCAGCACTTCAACGCAGGCGCCTCGACCGCGCGATACCTCGCCCTGCATCCTCCCATGCAGTTCCATGGCCATGCGGAAAAGATTGAGGACCGGGCCAAAGACCAGATCGAATACCCGGATGAAGATCTCTTTATCAGAAAAAAATTCACAGAAGAGCTGGCCAAGCGGGGCGTAAAGCCCCTCATGCCTGCTGAAGCTTACACGGACCGGGACTTCGAGTGGTCCAAGGGAATGGGTAAAAAGTAATGGCAAGCGCGCTTAATCTTAGCTCTCCTTGGAATAGGTAGCAGTCGCTCACGCAGGGAGATGGCCGAATACTTTGCCCTTCAGGCCGCCCTCGGTTTTGCCATTTCCCATATTCTGATCCGCCGTGGCCTGGTGACGTCGAACGCCGTCACCGGCTCCTTCATCTCCCTCGGCATGACAGCTCTGATCTTGTGGCTCCTGTTGCCGTTCTTTATTCCGTTATCGCATCTCTGGACACCTGCCGTGTGGTATTTCCTCGCGGCCGGCCTTTTCGCCCCGGGGCTGGGTCGTACCTTAACCTATGTGGGGATTGAAAGGGTCGGCGTTGCCCGCTCTGTGCCTATCTCCAACTCGTCGCCGATGTTTGCCTCGATCTTAGCGGTGTTCTTATTGGAAGAGCTTTGGACGCTTCAGAACTTCTTAGGAACGACTTTCGTCATCCTCGGTATTGCCGTTCTCTCAAGGGCGCGCGCGGGACAGAGTGAGTGGCGCCGACTCGATTTGATCTACCCAGTCGTGGCGGCGGCGGCCTTTGGCATCTCAAGCAATCTCAGAAAGCTTGGCTTGATGGCGAGCAATATTCCGCTCATGGCGGCGGCTGTCACAGCGACGACAGCAGTTGTCTTTTCGCTGTGCCACCTTCAGGTGCGAGGGGGCTGGCGGGTGTTAAAGCTGTCGCGTGTGAACTGGGGATGGTTCTTTGCGGCGGGATTAGCTAATACAGCCGCCACCCTTTCGGTTTTTCACGCCCTTAGTTTTGGCAAGGTGGTTGTTGTGGAACCGCTGGTTGCGGTCAACCCGGTTATTTCTCTCCTCCTGTCCGCCATCTTTCTTAAGGATTTGGAGATCATTACAGCGCGGGTTGTTCTGGGCGCGCTCTGTACCGTAGCCGGTACGACCCTAGTCCTAACGCGTTAAAATGGACCGTCTTATGGTTTTAACAACGGGAGGACTTTATCGCCGAAGAGATCTAGCTGCTTCAAGTCGGGCGTTGCCGCGCCGATAATCAGGGTATCGAGACCTTTCGAGAAAAAGGAACGGATCTTCTCGGCGCAGGCCTCAGGCGCTCCCACGAGAAGGTGCTTTTCGACATCCATCCTGACCTTTCCGTAGTAACGTTGGACATACGCCGCGCACGCATCCACCGCTTTTGCTCTGTTTTCGTCGATAGCCATGAAGGTAAGGGCGGCCTTTTCGATCTCCTGGGGATTGCGCCCAGCGGATATTGCCAAGCCAGAGATTTTTTCCCAAAGCGATGGAAAATCCTGAATCGCTGAGCTGCCGCAAATATAGCCATTCGCCAGTCGCGCCACCCGCCTGAGAACCGCCTCTGCGCTTCCCCCCATCCAGATAGGAGGGTGAGGGGATTGAATCGGACGCGGTCCGATGGTGAGATTCTCCACCTGAAAGAACCTCCCCCGATGGGTTACTCCTTCTTCGGTCCAGAGTCGTTTCATTAACCTTAACGCTTCCTCCGCCCGGCTCCCTCTCCCATGGAAGGGAATTTCCACCGCCGTGAAGTCGTTTTCCCGGCTGCCGAAGCCGATACCGAGGGTCACTCGACCTCTCGAGAGGAGGTCCAGTGTTGCCACTGTCTTGGCAAGTAGCGTTGGATGTCTCAGAGCGGCCAAGAGGACCGAGGTTCCAATTCTGATTTTTTCCGTTACTGCCGAGGCAGCAGCCAGGACGGTAAAGGGTTCCAGGTTGTCATAAGCGATCCGGTCAATGACCCAGAATGAATGGACCCCCATCGCCTCACACTTCCTGGCCGCTGTGGTGACATGTCCAGGCTGGATTTGCGGAGCGGGGTTGACGAAACAGAGACCGATCTTGCCCACGGTGGTTCTCCTTTTCGATTTCACATTGGGTCGTTTGTCGGGTATAAAATCACAACTTGTCCTGCTAATGCAAAGGCAAAAATGTGAGGAGGAAAACTCAGATGTATATGTATTACCCTAACAATGACCCCTGGTCTTTCTTGGTCCAGCGCCTCGTTGATGAGGCGGTCCAGGATGGAGCTGACTTTAACGAGTGCTGCCGCACGCTCGAACACATTCCCGATAAGGACTTCGAGGCCTGGTATAGAGAATGGATGAGGAGCGGCGAGAAGATCGAAGCGCTTGCCCAAGAGGCGGCTCAAAAGAGTCGTTTCGTTACCGCCGGGGATGCCTACATTCGCGCTTTTACCTACTATCGCGCAGCTCAGTTCTGGCTTGGGTACGAGGATCCGAGGAAAAATTCGGCTTTTGCCCGGGCCCTTGACTGTTTTGGTAAGGCCAACAGCCTGGGCACTCCCTCTTACGCGAGAGTTGAAATTCCTTTCGCGGGAACAACGCTTCCGGGCTATTTCTGTCCGGCACAGGGCGGGAGAAAAGGCAGAGGACCGGTCGTTCTCTACGTCGGCGGGGCTGACACTTTTGCCGAGAATCTCCTCTTTATGGGCGTAAGCAGAATCACCAAGCGGGGCATAAGCTGTATGACTATGACCGGCCCAGGTCAGGGAGAGGTCGTCAGGGTGAAGAAACTCTACACCCGTCCGGACTATGAAAAGCCGATCGGCGCGGCGCTGGACTATTTGGCAAAGAGAAAAGATGTGAATCCGAGAAAAATGGCGGTCATGGGCGTGAGTATGGGAGGATACTATGCGGCCAGGGGCGCGTCACTGGATGATCGAGTAGCGGCCTGTCTCCTGTTTGGCGCCTGCTACAGCGTCCTGGATGATCTCTATGACTATTTCCCGCACATCCGTTCATCCCTTCAATGGATTGTGGGGGCGAAGAGTCCGGATGAGGCGCGCGAGAAATTTTCCAGTTTCACGCTTAAAGGCGTGATCGATAAGATGGAGTGTCCCCTCCTGATCAACCATGGGGCTGAGGATTTCATAGTTTCCCCTGCTGCGGCGCACAAGACCTATGCTGAGGCCCGCTGCCCCAAAGAACTGAGAATCTGGCAGGCCAACGAGGGCGGCTCGGTCCACTGTATGGGTGATAACCGGGCCCAGGCCTACGCGTTCATGTTCGATTGGCTGGCGGATCGATTGAGCTAGGTGTTTGCTAGGAGCTGCCGGCGAGCTAAGAGGCAGAAATCCAACGATTTCCTCGAGCCGATGCGATCCTTTTTCTGACCGCCGGCTCTCTCTATAGTTGCCTTCAAGTAAGAAATTGTTAAGATACGGTTTTTGCATGTACCAAGAAGACACCATAGCGGCAGTCGCCACACCTATGGGTGAAGGCGGAGTAGCGATCGTGCGCGTGAGCGGCCCGGACGCAGAGCGGATCGCAAGAGCGATTTTCGCCCGTAGCGGGGGAAGAAACGGCAGGCTACGCACACACACCCTTCACTATGGGACTATCTGTGAGCCCAAAACCGGAGAAGTCCTGGACGAGGTATTGTTGACGTTGATGCGTAAGCCGCGAAGCTACACGGGAGAGGATGTGGTCGAGGTGCATTGCCACGGAGGCCCCTTTTTGGTCCGCCGTATATTGGAGCTTATCCTTTCTCGTGGGGCGCGACATGCAGAACCGGGGGAGTTTACCAAGAGGGCCTTCCTCAACGGTCGTCTTGACCTGGCGCAGGCGGAGGGCGTTCTCGATTTGATCCGCGCGCGCACGGAAAAGGGGATGCGGCTGGCCTTGGGGCAGGTGCGGGGAGGGCTCTCCAGATGGATTGGAGAGTTGCGCGAAGATCTGCTCGAGATTCTGGTTCAAGTAGAGGCAGCGATCGATTTTCCCGAGGAGGAGATCGAGCTCCTACAGAGGGATCAGTTGGCGGCGAAGACGGAGGCGTTAAGGGGGAAGATCGCTGAACTTATCGGCAGCTACGAGTGGGGCAGGCTCTTTCGTGATGGGGCGAGAGTCTGCATCGCGGGGAAGCCCAACGTGGGGAAATCGAGCCTTCTTAACGCGCTTGTGGGAGAGGAGAGAGTCATCGTGACCGAGGTTCCCGGGACGACGCGCGATGTGGTTGAAGAGAGCATAAATTTGGGAGGTTTACCCGTTGCCCTCTGGGATACGGCAGGCATCCGAAGGACGGATGATCAGGTGGAGAAGATCAGCGTCCATTTTACCCGGAAGCGGATCGCGGAGGCCGATGCGGTGCTCGCCGTACTCGATGGATCGTGCCCGTTTAGCCCAGAAGATCGAGCTATTCTCGAATCGTTGAAAGAGAAAAAGGTGCTGATCGCGATCAACAAGTCCGACCTTTCGCCTCGACTGGATATGCGGGAGCTAACCGGCCTAGGGTACAAAGAGACAATGCTGATTTCCGCAAAAGAGGACTTCGGGCTCGATCACCTAAAGCAAGAGTTGCGAAGCCTCCTTCTTGGAGTCGAGATTGAGCCGCAAGTTGCTCTCACAAATCTCCGCCACAAGGCCGCGCTCGAAAGAGCCCAAGCTAGCCTTAATGAAGCGCTGAAAACCCTAAGCAGGAGCCTGCCTCCTGAATTTGTTGCTGTCGATCTCCGGGACGCCAAGGAAGGACTTGAAGAGGTCATTGGAGTGATTAGTAATGATGATATTTTAAAACGTATTTTTGATCAATTTTGTGTAGGAAAATAATGAGTTATAATTATGATTTATAATACTTACGATGTAATTGTGGTTGGCGCTGGCCACGCGGGAATTGAGGCATCTTTGGCTGCGTCACGCATGGGCGCGAAGACATTAATGCTCACTTTGAACTTGGATCACATTGGCCAGATGTCCTGCAACCCCGCTATCGGCGGCATCGGCAAGGGGCATTTGGTCAAGGAGATCGATGCCCTTGGCGGCGAGATGGCCCGGGCCATCGACGAGACGGGAATCCAGTTCCGAATGCTCAACACAAAGAAGGGGCCGGCGGTGCGGGCATCCAGGGCCCAGGCCGACAAGGCGCTCTACCGGCAACAGATGAAGCGGGTTTTGGAAAACTGCCCGAATCTAGCCCTTAGGCAGGGCAGCGTAGAGAGGCTTTTGGTTGAAGGCGGGGAGGCTAAGGGCGTGGAGACTCAGATCGGAGAGATATTTTACGGCCGGAGAGTTATCTTAACCACCGGGACATTCTTGAAGGGTCTCATTCATGTTGGAGATAGAAACTATTCTGCGGGAAGAGCGGGAGACTTTGCAGTCCAGGGGCTCAGCGACTCTCTCAATGAGTTGGGCTTTAAGGTCGGGCGCCTAAAAACTGGTACCTGTCCCAGGTTAGATGGTCGGACCATCGATTATGCTCGATTGCAGGCGCAGTATGGAGACGACCCACCCATCCCCTTCTCGTTTTCTACGGAAAAGATCTCTCAGAGACAGATCCCCTGTCACATAACTTACACTAACAGCCGAACCCACGAGATCATCAAATCAGCCATCCATCGTTCCCCCATGTATTCCGGGATCATCAAAAGCCGGGGACCGCGCTACTGCCCGTCGATTGAAGATAAGGTCGTCCGTTTCGCGGATAAAGAAAGACACCAGATATTCCTCGAGCCTGAAGGTGCCGATACCGTAGAAGTTTACCCGAATGGCCTATCCACAAGCTTACCCCTTGATGTCCAGATTGAGATGGTCCGGTCGATTCAGGGGCTGGAGCGGGCTGAGATCATGCGTCCAGGCTACGCGATAGAATACGACTATGTAGAACCAACCCAGCTCTATCCATCTTTGGAAACAAAGCTTATCAAAGGGCTCTATCATGCCGGCCAGATCAACGGAACGACTGGCTACGAAGAGGCTGCCGCTCAGGGGCTTATGGCGGGAATAAATGCCGTCTTGAGCCTCCGTGGAAAAGAGCCTACCATACTTGCACGGGATAAAGCCTATATCGGCGTTCTGATCGATGATCTGGTAACTAAAGGGACCGACGGAGAGCCATATCGCATGTTCACTTCGCGCGCAGAATACCGCCTGCTGCTCCGGGAAGACAATGCTGATCTCCGCCTGACGGATCTCGGTTATAAAGTCGGCCTCGCGACCGAAGAGGCGTACCGGCTCTCGGAGGATAAGAAGGGGCGAGTAGCGGGTCTCATTGAGGCGCTCGAAAATAGCAGGATAAATCCAGCGCTGGAGATCAATGCCCGCCTCGAATCGTTGGGTTCCGCTCCGTTGCGGGGCCAGAGCTCGCTGGCCCAGCTTCTCCGGCGCCCCGAAATATCTTTTTCAGATCTGGTCCTGTTTGCCCCGGAGTTCGCCGGGGTTTCCGCCTCCCTGGGGCTTCAGGCCGAAGTCGAAATCAAATATTCCGGGTATGTCCAGCGGCAGATGGAGGGGGTGAAGAGATTTCGCAAAATTGAAGCGGTGCGTTTACCCGCAGATCTGGACTATATGGCGATCGCCGGCTTGTCGCACGAAGTGCGTGAAAAACTTACCCTAATTCGTCCCTGTACGCTTGGCCAGGCTGCGAGAATCTCTGGTATTACGCCAGCAGCCATTTCCCTCCTCTCGGTCTATCTGAAGAAACAAATGGTCGCTTAAAGCTAGCCGTCAGCAAAGGGTTTAAGCTGATAGTTGTCAGTTGCCGGTAATGGTGCAGTTTCGTTCGGTTCTCTTCTGAACGAAACATCCAAGACTGTCATTCTGAGGCCGCAGGCCGAAGAATCTGACGGAGTGTCAGTGGGTTAGCGAGATTCTTCGCCTCCGCTTTGCTTCGGCTCAGAATGACACTCCCTCTCCTTTTTTTCTAAATTGAACCACTACCCAGTTGCCGTGTTCCACGTGAAACTTTTTTACTTTCATTTTCTTGGTGTCTATGTTATGTTTTGGGAAAATATCCGAGAAATATTAGTAACTTATTGATTTTACAAAAGATTTTGTGTCTAAAATTATAGCCATAGCAAATCAAAAAGGAGGCGTAGGGAAAACCACAACCGCGGTTAATCTCGGCGCCTCGCTTGCGGTTGCGGAAAAAAAGACGCTGCTTGTAGATGTAGATCCGCAAGGGAACAGCACGACAGGGCTCGGCATCGATCGGTCAAAACTAAAAAATAGCCTTTATCATGTTCTCATCGGCGAAACTCATCTTTCTGAGGTCCTCTGTAAGAGCGATCTTCCTTATCTCTTAGTTGCTCCGGCGACCAAGGATCTGATTGGTGCCGAGATCGAGCTCGTGAATATGGAGCAAAGGGAGTGGCGCCTGAAAGAGGCGCTTCGATCCGTGCAACAAGGGTTTGATTACATCCTGCTCGATTGTCCTCCCTCATTGGGATTGCTTACGCTCAACGCTCTTACCGCAGCAAACTCGCTTCTCGTCCCTTTGCAATGCGAGTATTATGCTCTCGAGGGATTGAGCTCTCTTCTGGAAACCTTAAAGCTGGTTCAAAGAGGCCTAAACCCCACGCTTTTTTTGGAGGGGATCTTGCTTACTATGTTTGACAGCCGCAATCGCCTCGCACACCAAGTTGCCGGAGAGATACGATCTCACTTTCCTGACCGTCTGTTTCGTACTGTGATTCACCGTAATGTGCGCCTCAGCGAGAGCCCGAGCCACGGCAAGCCAGCTCTCCTCTACGATGCTCATTCCACCGGGGCGCAGAACTATTTGGAATTGGCCAAAGAATTAATCCGCAATGGGGAGGAGAATCGGCGTGCAGAAAAAGGGATTGGGTAAAGGACTGAGCGCCCTCATACCGGGAATTGACGCACCCAGGGAGACACCCAACCTGGAGGTGGAGGTGGATCGAATTGCCTCCAACCCCTCGCAACCCCGTCGCTCCTTTGATGAGGCGAAGATAGATGAGCTTGCCAATTCGGTGCGTGACCAGGGGATTATTCAGCCCCTGCTGGTCCGCCGCGTGGGCGAGGGATATGAACTGATAGCCGGCGAGCGGCGCTTGCGCGCCGCTAGGAAGGCAGGGCTAAGGGAGGTGCCGGTCATTGTCCGCGAGGCGAGCAATAGCGAAACCCTTCAGTTGGCGTTGCTTGAGAACCTCCAGCGAGAAGATCTCAATCCCATAGAAGAGGCCACTGCCTACCAGCGGTTGCAGGAGGAGTTTGAGTTGAGCCAGGAAGAGATCGCACAGAAGGTGGGGAAGAGCCGGCCCGCGGTGGCAAACTGCATGCGGTTGCTTCTTTTGCCCAAGGAAGTGCAGCAGGAGGTTACTCGAGGCAAACTCCCGGCAGGCCAGGCGAGGGCATTGCTGGGTCTGGAGAACGAGGCACTGGTGCTTGCCGCGGCGCGCGAGGTGATAACCAAAGGGCTCTCAACCCGGGAAACCGAAAGACTAGTCGCGCGCCTCAAGTCGGGTAGGAAAAGAAGAAAGAGGGAAACCTCTTTATCGGATTCGAACCTGCGCTCTCTCGTAGAGCAGATGCAGCGCTCTTTGGGGACGAAAGTGCGGCTGCTGCACCGAGCCGGCTCGGGTCGCGGCAAGGTGGAAATTGAATACTATTCCCTAGCCGATTTGGAACGGATTATCCAGATGATAACAGGGGGTAAAGGCTGATTCCGGTTCTCTTTTTTTTCGGATCAGAAGGCGGTTTTCCGGGAGCAGCAATAGGAGGGAAAATCGTTCAGGCTATCCCTCCAACAACTGCTTGAGATCATTCCATTCTGTGGCGGGGAGAGAACAGGTGAAATTGTGGCAGACATATACCGTGGGTTTGCCATCGATTTGGGTTTTTCCGTCCAGAAGAGGTGAAACATCTGCCAACGGCTCCCCAGGTTCCATCGCCTGCAAGGTCTTATTGGGCAAATAGATGGAGTGAATTTTTTTCAGCAGTTGCTCCGCCGCCGGCTCCCCTTTCTTTCTTACCAGCACAATCTCTTTAGGTTTTTCCAAGTAAAGGTCCAAGTCAGAAAGCATCTGTGCAAAGCCGAAAGGTTGTTGCTCCATAGCGTCGTAGTAAAGGCGGAGGGCCTTCTCCGCCCTTCTGAGATAATCTTCCCTCCCAGTGTAGTGGTACAATTTTAGGAGCAGATGGGTCGCGACAGAGTTTCCCGAAGGGATCGAGCTGTCGAAGACAGGCTTGGTACGGCTTATGAGCTTCTCGTGGGATTCGCCGGTAAAGAAAAAGGCGCCGTCGGTGCCATCCCAGAACTCCCGAATCATCGTCTCTGCAAGCTGGATGGAGCGGTCCAGATTGGAACGATCCAGAGTGACTTCGTAGAGGTCAAGGATCCCCGTGGCCAAGAAGGCATAGTCATCGAGGTAGCCGTGAATTTTCGCCTGGCTGTCCTTGTAGCTGTGCAGGAGGAATCCATCCCGCATCATTTTGGTAAAAATAAAGCCCACGGTTTTTGCAGCTGCCTCGAGATAGCGCGGGTTATCTGAGATCTTGCTGGCCTCCGCGAGACCGGAGAGCATGAGCCCGTTCCACGACGTCAGGATCTTTTCGTCGCGGAAAGGCTTGACTCTCTTTTCCCTTTCCCGAAAAAGTCTCGCTTTGGCCCCTGCTATTGTCCTGCGTATCTCTTGAAGGTCTTTCTTGAAGAGTTTGGCGGCCTGCTCCCATGCCAAAATAGGGTGGAGGATGTTCTTACCTTCGAAATTACCGAAGTTGCCGACATCGTAGATGCGGCAGAAGAGTTCGCCAACCTCCTCTCCCAAAAATTGCATGATCTCGCCGCTGCTCCAGATGAAAAACTTTCCCTCTGCGCCTTCACTGTCCGCGTCTTGAGTGGAATAAAAGCCTCCTTCAGGATGGAACATCTCGCGCAGAAGGTACTCCAGGGTCTCTTCGACCACGCTTTTGAATAACGGCTCCTGGGTAAGGCAGAAAACTTGCGCGTAGATGCGCGTAAGCTGGGCATTGTCGTAGAGCATTTTCTCGAAATGAGGGACCAGCCACTTCTCGTCCACCGAATAGCGGTGAAAACCTCCTCCTAGATGGTCATAGATACCGCCCTCGGCCATCTTGGTCAGGGTATGCGTCACCATCTCCAGGTAGTGTCGGTCTTTAGAATTTCGATAATGGCGCAGAAAGAGTTCGAAGACGCCCGCATTCGGGAACTTCGGAGCGCGTCCTAAGCCGCCGTGGTTGGAATCATAAGCCTGGGAGATCTGTTCCGCGCTTTTGGCTATGACATCGCGGGAAAAGGAACGCTGGCTTTCCCGGAAGCTGCCTAGGCGGTTTAAGGCATCGAGGATCTGCCCGACATTCTTTTCCACATCCTCCGGCCGCTCGCGATAGGCGTGCGCCACCGCCTTAAGGACCTTGGGGAAGCCGGCGACTCCGTAGCGATCTTCAGGGGGAAAATAGGTGCCGCCATAGAACGGCTTTCCTTCCGGGGTCAGAAATACCGTCATGGGCCAGCCGCCGCGACCTGTAAGCATCTGGACCGCGTTCATGTAGATTTCATCGAGGTCCGGCCGTTCCTCCCGATCGACCTTGATGTTCACGAAATGGTCGTTCATCAAAGCAGCGATCGCTTCATTTTTAAAAGACTCTTCCTCCATGACATGGCACCAGTGGCAGGCGGAATAGCCGATGCTGAGAAGGACCGGCTTATTTTCCCTTCGGGCCTTCTCCAAGGCCTTCTCTCCCCAGGGATGCCACTCTACGGGGTTATGCGCGTGTTGCAGGAGGTAAGGGCTGGTTTCGTGGATGAGATGGTTGGCTTTCATTGAAAGCGCTCGCTAGGCCTTTTAAAAAGGAGCCATAACTAAACTATCACAAACAGCCTGAAGCGGAAACCTTTCAGAGTGGTACGCGCGGAAGAATTTGCAGCTTCTTTTACATCGGGTTGACACAATGCTACTTTATTAGATAGTGTCGGTCTCGAAAATCCTCATAGGGATCAGTCGGTACTCGCCGTAAGGCTCATTGACCTCAGGGACTTGGGCAGACAGGTGGTCGTTGAAGTGATTTGGGAGTTCTCAGTGGTCGGAACCTCGAAAACAGATTTCTATCATTAAAAGATGAAGGCCAAGCGTTACTACACGATCACGAAAGCGGCGAGGAAGCTTAAAATCTCCCGCGCCGCTGTCCATCGGGCTATCAAGCAGAACCGCCTTGAGGCTGACTGGGGACCAGTCAGTCCACCGCTAGAGGGGTGGCAGATTTCGGAGAAAGCTATCCGTTACTACCGCGTTTCGTCGTTTCATCAAAGCATAGGAAAAAAACTCCAATACGGTTGACAGCTATCAACCGTTCCACTATTATCCCCTCTCAAGCGGGAAGAGTAATAATAGTAGTCCTAGGCTTCTTTCACTCTAGTAGGGTGGCCGTCCATAATAGCGTGTTTTTTTCTTGTCTCTAATGATTTAAAGGAGTAAAATTCCTTGCATTTATACGGGGAAGGTCAGTTTTTGTTTTCTCCTTATTATACGGGAGAAGCAGCGTAGACTCTTCGGTCTTCAGTTGAGATGTAGAAGGGTTTTACCTTCCGCAGTGTCACTGATTATACCCGAGGGCCTTACTTTTCCGACTGACTCGCTTCCTGAGATTGTGCTTCAGACTATCTTCGAGTTTTTTGTCCTTCGTTGATCCGCGAAGGCAGTCTCAGAACATTCCCTTAGTTTTCAAAATCCCGGACTCAGTCGAGGTGTACCTTGGGCGGTGACGAGGAGACCCTCCTAGCCTTGGCTCGCATAGGGGCAATGCTTGCGGGGAAGGCGCCCCTAGAGAAGGCCCTGAAAAAGTGCCTGTCAAAGATGGCGCAACTAATGGGTATAGATTCGGCCGGAGTTTATCTTCTCAAGGAGAACAGCACGGAAATGGAGCTGGTTTATACCTATGGCGTTTCCCGGCGCTTTGCGGCTGCCGTGGCCTTGGCCAGAATTGACCGAGGTATTGTGGGCCGTGTCTTTAAGAGCGGCAAACCGGTGGCCCTCTCTAAGTTCAGCCCCCGCTACCCTCTTGCTGCTAGTATTAAAAAAGAGGGGCTCAAGACGATTGCGTATATTCCCATCCGTGGCGCTGGCAAACCTAGGGGAATTCTTTGTCTCTCAAACCATAAGCCTTACAAATTCCGCAGAACGGCCCTTCGGCTCTCGTTGGCTCTGGGGCGGCAGATCGGCAACGCATGGGAGGGGAGTCTGGTTTCTGGCCAGGCGGAGCGCAGGAGGTCTCAATTGGAGAGCCTCTCCCGTTTGAGTCTCGAATTTGGCTCGGTCCGAAGCGCAACTCAACTCTTCCGCCTCGCCACTAGAAGAGCAAAAATTCTTTTAAAGGCAGATTGGTCCGGGATTAGGATCCTGGAGGGAGATCAGCTCTCTTTGGTGGCGGAAGCGGACGGCCGGCTTGGTCTTAAGCCCTCTCTACGCATAGGGGAAAGCCTCACAGGGCGGGTGATTCGGCTGAAAAAGCTGCTGGCGGTCCCGGATATGGGTACGGTTTCGTTTCAAATTCCCAATCACAAGGCCGCCGTGATGAGGCGCGGGTATCGGGCTTTTTTGGGTGTCCCTCTAAAATACAGAGGACAAGTGATGGGTGTCATCTCGGTGGTGGAAAGAAATGCCAAAGAATTTTCTGCCGAGGAGATATCGCTCCTTCAGGGGGTTGCAGAGCAGGTGGGCCTGGCGTTTCACAAACTCAGACTCTTAGAAGAGAAAGAGATTCTCCAGAGCGTTATTTCTGAGATCCACCTGCTGGATCTGCAACCCCTCCTGGACCGCCTGACACAGAGGATCGTGGATTTTCTTAAAGCAGATGTGTCGACCGTAAGACTTCTGGATAGCAGTAATCAACTTACCATCCAGTCAGTCTTCGGTCCACCTGAGCTTGTGAGCAAGATTCGGTCTGAAGCCTTTACGGATCTTGTAGGGGGCAGATATGAGTGGATTCTGAAGCATAGAAGGCCGCTGCTCATTGCAGACCTACAACGGGACAGGAGATTTCCTTACCATGGCTCCGTCAGAGCGACGCGGATGAGGGGGTTTACCGGGGTTCCTCTTATCGGGAGAGATGAAAAAATCCTGGGGTTGCTTACGGTTATGACGCTTTTGCCGCGGCGGTTTCTGCCTCACGAAATTCAGTTCCTGCGGGAACTGGCTTCGGGCGCCTCTATTGCTATTGAGGAGGCCATGCTGATCGATGCCCTTTCGCACAACTTGCGCGCTAATATCGATTTTTTCAACACCGTATCGCACGATCTGCGCACCCCTCTCAATGTGATTGTGGGGAATATCGATCTGATCAGGGAGGGCTTCTTCGGACCCTTGACGGTGGAGCAACAAAAGAGGCTTCAACTGTTAAAGAGAAGTTCTGAAGATCTCCTCATAATGCTCAATCAGGTCCTTAGCTTTTCGCGCATTGATATGGGTGGGGTCGAGCTGCGGATCGTAGAGTTTAACCTTGGGGATTTTATTGAAGAAGTGAGCGCGGGAGTCTTGGCTTTAGCTCAGGCGAAGGGGTTGGAGTTTGAATGGTCGGTGGAGAGCGACTGTTCGATGCGGGGCGACCCTCATGTGATCAAAGAGATTCTGTACAATCTTTTAACCAACGCCATCAAGTACACGGAGAAGGGGGTTGTGAGTCTTCGGGCCGCTCTTGAGCCTAACGGAGATCAGATCCGGCTTGAAGTTACAGATACTGGAAGAGGAATCCCAGAGGATGAGCTTCCTTTCATCTTTAAATCTTTTCGTCAGGCCGGACCCCCGTCGGCTTATAGGCATGGTGGAGTAGGGCTAGGCTTAGCTATTGTCAAGCGTCTTCTGAATCTCCTGGGCGGGCAGATCGAGGTCAAGAGCGCTCCCAACGAAGGCTCAACATTTAAAGTTACACTGCCACGGGTTTTCGAGCCACAGATAAAGTAGGGCCGGTTTGATCCTAAGACTTGCCCCGTAAAGATCTTTCAATAGCGTCTTTGAGGATTCTAGGCGGGGTTGGTTTGGATAAAAATCCTGCCATGCCGGCTTGCAAGGCTTTGTCCTTGTAGTCTTGCTCCTGCCACGCCGTTAGAGCAATGACGGGTATGTGAGCTGTTTTAGGATTCTGCTTGAGCCTTACTGTCGTCTCAATCCCGTCGATTCCCGGAAGGCCCAGATCCATGATGATCAAGTTCGGGTTTTCAGCTTGCGCTTTTTCTATCCCTTCTTGGCCGTCTACGGCCTCAATAACCTCATAGCTCATGAGGCGCAATTGAATAGCGAGTATCTCTCTAGAATCCGTATGGTCCTCGACGATAAGTATTTTACCAGGCATGAGTGCGCTCCTCATTACGAAGGCCACTGGCTTTTTCTATCAGGTACGCTTCTCATGCTCTCTCAGCCTCTTAAGGAGGTCTTCCAGAGCGGCGAGGAGCGCGTTTCTGGTGCGGCAGATGTAGTGGGATCGTATTTCTTCGCCAATGGTCTTGAAGTCTTCATCAATTTTCTTTCCCAAAAGGAGTTCTCTGATGAACTCGTTTCCATAGGGGGGAAGAGTAGTGCAGGAGACCTCCAAGATTCTCTTGGTCTCTCTATCCAGCGCTAACCCTAGACTGAGAATCTCGTAGACCTGCTTTGCCGTGGTCTCAGATGGGAGTCTGGCATGCCCCACCACATAGATGACATCCTTTGCCGGTTTCATCTTTCCTCCCCCTAGGGGATTTTTTCTTTTTGTCGCCATTGTTGACCTCCAGACAAAAGAAAAGCCCCACGCAATTTCACAGCCACAAAGGCTGGGAACGCTGGGGCTTACTCACTGGTTGAGGCAGGGAGCTCCTGTCTCGGTGAATAGACAGCGCTTGACCCTTCTCGGATGTAAAGTTCTACTCCGGAAAGGACTCAAATTATTTAAATAAACAGTAAACGCTCTTCACGTGTAGCCGCAGGCATCTTGCAGCCTCCTCAGCTGTCAGGACATGTGCGCGTTTATTATAGATTAGCAAAGTTCGGACCACTTAGGTAGTCTTATGCCACACTTGTCGTATTCGGTAGGCAATCTTTTACTTTCCAGAGGCTTACGCTCGGGAGGGAATGCAGACGAAGCAGGCCATATCGGTCTTGGCGATTAGCCATGTGGCCAAAAGTGAACCCCGAGGTAACAATTTTGTCCACTGGATGTAGATAGACCCATTTAGCGCTGAGGCCAGAAAAGAGGAGAGATAATGAAAGTAAGGCTTCTGCTTTCTCGAATCCGCTAGCGCCCGGAGTAAATCTGCTTCACGAAACCACTGCCTTCGATATCCTGAAGAAGGGAGTTATTGACCATATCCTCCGACTTTGCCTTTTTGGCCTTTGGATTGGTATCGGCAATCGTGTCAAGGAGAAATTTCATCCCCTTTAGGTTCGCGTAGGGGACAGGGTCGGTTTTGGGTATATAATAGTCATATGCGCCCTGGATCACCTCGCTGTCCGAGACGCGCAGATGGCGTTCGAGCACTTTAAAACCAAAGGCCCGGTCGTTTCTCAACCGATGGATTCCCTCAACGAGGCCCTTCATAAATCGGTTCATGAGGTCCCGATTTTTCTCGATGAAGGACTTGGTTGTGCCAACTCCGTTATGCTGGTAGTCCAGACCTGCGGTGGAGTAGTCCAGGAGAGAGCGAAGGCCTGCCTTTTTAGCCTGATGGGCGAACGCCTGCTCCAGTAGAGTGGCCTGGATGGCCCCCTGCGAGACCGCAGCCAGCCGTTCGGGATTGCCACCAGTCTGAAGGATCGTCACATCCCTTCCCGGCTTCAGTCCATTTTTCTCTAAACCCCAGCGGGCGAGGAAATCCGCGGATCCGCCGAACCGGGCAATTCCCACTTTTTTCCCTCTGAGATCTTCGATTTTTTTTATATCTTTAGCAACGATCAGATCATAGGGGGCAAAATTCACCATGCCAGCGACCATGACGACCTCTCCACCGGCAAGATGGGCGTTGATCAGTCCTGAGCCGGCGATGCTGATCAGGCTTACCTCCCCCGACAACATGGCTGCCAGGGCAGTGGAAGATCCCGCTAGAATCAAGGGTTTGACGTCAAGTCCGTGCTTTTTGAAAAATCCTCCTTCCGCGGCGGCTAAAACAGCGGTGTTGGAGGGGGTAATAGAGACGAGACCGACGTAGACGGTGGGATAGCTCTGGGATAACGCATCAAATGGACCGAGGAGAAGAAACAGAAAAAAGGCCGCAAATATTGCTCTATCGCGCATGGAACACCTCCTATTAGAGGGATGCAATTGCGTTCCGACTCAAACAGACCCATACCTTTGGGTTAAGGCTCTATAGCACCCCCATATGAAAATATAAAGAGGTACGGAGATCCAGATGGCAATTGACAGGAGCAGAAATGGGAGATATGAAGGACCACCATGTTCAAGATCCTGATTATTGAGGACAATGATGATAATCGGGACATCCTCAAACACCAGCTCGAATATCTGGGCTACGAGGTTGTGGAGGCGGTCGACGGGCTTGAAGGTCTTAACCAGGTGGCAAAGGAACAGCCGGACCTTGTCATCGTAGATATCATGATGCCAGGGATCGATGGCAAGGAAGTTGCCCGCCGGCTGCGCGCAGACTCAAAGACAAAGGATCTGCCTGTTCTGGCCGCAACCGTTCTCTTCCATAGCGAAGATATCCATAGTTGCCTTGTCGCCGGCTGCAATGATGTCCTAACCAAACCCTTCACCTTGCAGCAGCTCAAGGACAGGCTGGAAAAATTATCGCAGCCGGCAGGTCGTCAAAAATAGCGTTTTTTCTTCCCTCTGAGATTCTTGCGGCTTTATCGTAGCTTTAAATCGAAGGCTACGGGTCCCTTGTCGCCCTTGCGGGTCTGAAATTGTACCGTATCTCCCTCGTTAAAGTCTTCAAATTGGACCCGCGGGGCCAGGCTGCCACGGTGAAAAAAGATGTCGTCGCTGCCGTCATCCGGTACGATGAAACCGTAGCTTTTCTCTCTGATGATCTTCTTAATGGTTCCGGTCATAGCCAAAAATCCTCCTTGTCCAGAAGCTTAGGAACTCCCAAGCGGTTTTTCAAGCCCTGAGGGTTTCACCCGCGGGCGGCGCCAACCGATAATCCGAAGATCAGGGCGATAAGAAGCCGCGAGCGCTTGACAATCCCCAGGGTTCTGCCTACGTTCACTCTCTTAAAAACGGAGCCCTAATCCCTTGATATCGGTTGCTTACTTTATCAGCGGTCATGGATACGGTCACGCGGTCCGCTCGGGTCAGGTGATTCGCAGATTGAAGGATGCCTGTCCGGAACTAGAATTTCACGTGCGGACCACAGCCCCGCGCCGGTTCCTGCTTCACCTCCCCTTTCCGGTCTCTTATGCGGAACGACCCATGGACGTGGGCATCGTGCAGAGAGACAGCTTGCAAATGAATATAGAGGAGACCTTGCATGCTTGCGAGAGTCTTCACAAACGGATGCCGGCGCTGGTCGAAGAAAATCTCGCTTTTATCGAGCAGAAAAAGATCCGTTTGGTACTGGGGGATATCCCCCCTCTGTGCTTCGAGATTGCTTCGCAAGCGTCGCTTCCTTCAGTGGCGATCGGCAATTTTAGCTGGGATTGGGTCTATCGAGCATATCTCCCCAGCTTTCCCTCTTTCCTCCCCCTTATCCGCGAGATGGAAAGGTTTTATCGTAAAGCTACCTTGGCCTTATCCCTGCCCTTTTCCTGCGATATGGAAATCTTTCCCAATCAGAAATCTATCCCTCTGATTGCGCGCACCTCTGCGCTGGACAAAAGAGAGGCGCGCCGGAGATTCGGTCTTCCCGCGACCGCTATTGTTGTCCTCATAAGTTTCGGCGGCTTTGGTCTAGAGCGGATACGTTGGGAGAGGCTCAAGCAAATGGAAGACTTCTTTTTCATCACCACCGGGCCGGCGTTTAAGGCGGGAAAAAACATCCTCATTCTTCCTGATGCACAGCCGCACTATGAAGACCTCGTGCGCGCAGCGGATGTAGTGGTCAGTAAACCGGGCTATGGAATTGTCTCTGACATTATTGCCCACCGGGTCCGCCTCCTTTACACTTCACGCGGCAATTTCCCTGAGTATCCCTTTCTTTTGGAGACCCTGAACCACTGGGCGACCAGTGAGTATATTCCTCAGGAGGAGCTGCTGGCAGGAGAGTTAAAATCCTATCTGGAGCGTCTGATGCAGAAAGAACAACACTGGCCTAGCGTTCCCTTGAACGGTGCTCAAGTCGCGGCAGAGATGATTGTAGAACTGGTGGATCGAGGATAGAGAATGGAGAGTTGACACCACTTACCTATTGCTTCAGACTAAATAAGGATCATGGCGGTAAAAAAAGTTATCCTGGCCCAGCCGCGCGGCTTTTGCGCCGGAGTGGAGATGGCGGTGGCAACTGTCGAGCGGGCGCTCAAGAAATACGGCCCGCCGCTTTATGTCTTTCACGAGATTGTCCACAACCGCTATGTGGTTCAAGAGTTCATCCATCGGGGGGTTACCTTTGTCCAGTCCGTCGAGGAGGTGCCGGTGGGGGCGAGGCTGATCTTTAGCGCCCATGGGGTCTCTCCGGCTGTCTGGGAGCAGAGCAAAAAGAAACGCCTCCAGATCATCGTTGATGCTACCTGCCCCCTGGTGGAAAAGGTGCACAGAGAAGTACGCAGGTTTGCCGCTCAGGGGTACTGGATCCTCCTCGTTGGACACCCGGAGCATGATGAGATAGTTGGCACCAGCGGCGAGGCGCCGGAGTGGATTCGGATCGTTGCCAATAGCGACCAAGCCAGGGAGGTCAGTGTTCCCGATCCCGAGAAAATTGCGGTTCTAACCCAAACCACCCTAAGCGTCGATGATACCAGAGAGATCCTCGAGGTCCTGAGGCAGAGGTTTCCGAAGATGATCACCCCGTCCAAAGAAGATATCTGTTACGCCACGCAGAACCGTCAGGATGCGGTCAAAGAGCTGGCGCGTCAAGTGGATTTGATCTTGGTAGTTGGCTCCCCCAACAGTGAAAACTCAAACCAACTCTGCCGGGTGGCCCGCTCTCAAGGGATCGCAGCTTACCTGGTCAACGACGTCCATGAGATCGACCCGATGTGGTTAGAGGGTGTTCAGCTGGTAGGGATCACTTCGGGTGCTTCGGTGCCAGACCGGTTAGTTCAGGAAACTGCAGCTTACTTCAAGCAACGTGGGGCCGAGATAACCAATATAGGCTTTGTTGAAGAGAATGTGCATTTCGCGCTTCCGTCCGAATTTGCCAATCTCTCTTGATTCCGATCGTGGGGTGTGGCTAAGGAATTGGCGGTGAACCCGAGGAGCCCCTAAAAGAGAAAAACTTTGAGGGAATAACGCTACCGAAGGATCTCTGGTAAAAAAGGCGTGCCTAAATTCTTAGCAGATGCCTAATATGTAAGCATCATTTCCTGCCACTGAATAGAAAAAAAATCAAAGATCTCTTGTCCTTCCAGCAGAAATTAATCTTCGCTTCTTGGCACAAGAGTTGCTCTTCCTGATTCCAATCCATATTGGAGAGTTCTCTAGGTCCATTATGTTTTTTAGAAGGGAGGATTAAGCGTGGCTAAGCGTAGAAATATTTGCGCCCTTTTCTTACTCTCTTTTTTGGCTCTAACCCTAGTGCCCTCGATTCCGGCTCTGGCCGAAGAGGCCAGCTCGCCTGCAGCAATGGCCCCTGCGTCAAATGCTCTTCCATCTCTTCCGGCAGAAGCCTCCCCTCCTGCGCCACAACCCAAGATTGACAAAGGCGACACCGCCTGGATGCTTACGTCATCTGCCTTGGTTCTAATGATGACCGTCCCCGGACTTTTCCTCTTCTATGGTGGACTTGTCCGAGGAAAGAATGCCCTTGGTACCATCATGCATAGCTTCATTGTCGTCGCGCTGATCAGCATACAGTGGGTCCTTTGGGGTTACAGCCTCGCCTTCGGACCAGACAAGGGAGGAATCGTCGGTAGTCTTGCCTGGATTGGATTGAGCGGAGTGGGAATGGATCCTAACCCTGACTATGCCGCTACGATCCCCCATCAGACCTTTATGGTTTACCAGTTGATGTTCGCAATTATTACCCCCGCGCTCATCACCGGTGCTTTTGCCGAGCGCGCAAAGTTCAGCACGTTCATCGTCTTCATTTTGCTGTGGGCGACCTTTATCTATGACCCGCTGGCCCACTGGGTGTGGGGCAAGGGGGGGTGGATGGGAACGAACGGTGGCATGGGGGCGTTGGATTTCGCCGGCGGCACGGTAGTGCACATCAGCTCCGGCGTATCGGCGCTTGTCGCTGCCCTGATGTTTGGAAAACGGGTTGGCTACGGGCATGAAGCGATGCCGCCGCATAACCTTCCCTTCAGTGTCATCGGAGCCTCTCTGCTGTGGGTGGGTTGGTTCGGCTTTAACGCCGGTAGCGCTTTGGCTGCCGATGGCCTGGCCACCAGCGCCTTTGTGGTGACTAATACGGCGGCGGCCGCGGCGGCACTCTCCTGGATGGCTATGGACTGGATCTTTCGGGGCAAGCCTACGGTTTTAGGAGCTGCTAGCGGAGCAGTAGCCGGTCTCGTTGCCATTACGCCTGCGTCCGGTTTTGTGGGGCCCATCTCTTCCATCATTATAGGCATCGGGGGAGGGGTCTTCTGCTCCACTGCTTGTAACCTGAAGACCAAGTTCGGCTACGATGACTCCCTTGATGTGGTGGGTGTGCATGGTGTTGGCGGAACCTGGGGAGCCATAGCCACAGGCCTGTTTGCCTCCAAGGCCATCAATGCAGCCGGGAACAACGGTCTCTTCTTCGGTAACCCGGGTCAACTCTGGGTGCAACTGGTCGCTGTGGTGGCGACCTGGATACTTGCTTTTGTCGGCACCCTGATCATCCTCTTGATTCTCAAGGCCTTGATGGGACTTAGGGTGTCTGAAGAAGAGGAGCGTATGGGGCTGGACTTGAGCCAGCATAACGAAAAGAGCTATGATTTATAAAAATACCGTTGGCGCTGGCCCTTATTGGAAGAGTATGATAACAGGATCATTCGTTGAAATTTTGCTTCGTCAAGTAAGGAAGGGAGTATTGAGATGACACCGAAAGAGGTATTGGAGTTTGGCAAGAAGAACAAGGTAGAGATCGTGGACTTTAAATTTGTCGATGTACCGGGATTGTGGCACCATTTTTCTATTCCCGCAGCTGAGCTGACCGAGCAGCTGTTTGAGGAAGGGATCGGCTTTGATGGTTCGAGCATACGGGGGTTTCAGGCGATCAACGAATCCGACATGCTGTTGATACCTGATCCGGAGACCGCTCTGATGGACCCCTTCACCGAGCACTCGACTTTAAGTTTGGTCTGCAATGTGATTGACGCAATAACGCGGGAGCAGTATTCACGAGACCCGCGTTATGTAGCGCAGAAGGCGGAGAAGTATCTAAAATCCAGCGGGATCGCCGATATCAGTTACTGGGGGCCGGAGATCGAGTTTTTTATCTTCGACAGCATCCGTTTCGATCAGAGCTACAACCACGGTTTTTACTATATTGACTCTGAGGAGGGATTTTGGAACTCAGGGAACGCGGATAAGCCCAACCTGGGCTACAAGATCAGGTATAAGGAAGGTTATTTTCCGGTGCCGCCGATGGACCAATACCAGGATCTGCGCTCCGAGATGGTAAAGAATCTGGAGAGATGCGGCATCAAGATAGAAGTGCACCACCATGAGGTAGGCACTGCGGGTCAGACCGAGATCGACATGAGGTACGGCACCCTAACTAGAATGGCCGACCAGGTGCTGCTCTACAAGTACGTAGTTAAGAACACGGCGCGCAAGCGTGGCAAGGTGGTCACGGTGATGCCCAAGCCGCTATTTCAGGACAATGGTTCAGGGATGCACACCCATCAGAGCCTGTGGAAGGGGGGGAAGAACCTGTTTTACGACAAGAAGGGCTACGGACTGATCAGCGAGATGGCACGGCACTATATTGGGGGGTTGATCAAGCATGCGCATGCGCTGTGCGGCTTCATAGCGCCTACGACCAATTCTTATCGTCGGTTGGTGCCTGGATATGAGGCGCCGATCAACCTGGTGTACTCGGCGCGCAACCGGAGCGCGTGCGTACGAATACCGATGTATTCGACCAGTGAGAAGGCCAAGAGGATAGAATTTCGCACGCCGGATCCGAGCTGCAATCCCTACTTTGCGTTTCCGGCGATGTTGATGGCGGGGCTGGATGGGGTGAGGAACAAGATAGAACCACCCAAGCCGATTGACAAGGATCTCTATGAATTGGAGCCGGAGGAGGCGGCCAAGGTAAAGTCGATGCCGGGGTCATTGGAGCAGGCGCTCGACGCCTTGGAGAAGGACCATGATTTTCTGCTCAAGGGGGACGTCTTTACCAAGGATGTGATCGAGACCTGGCTGGAGTACAAACGCAAGAAA
>Ga0209211_10002888_pt1 | contig 28847 bp, 14 predicted proteins | sample RifGroA2_FD_183992 | JGI IMG/M metagenome (GOLD analysis project Ga0209211, IMG submission 183992) | Groundwater microbial communities from Rifle, Colorado, USA - Groundwater A2 (SPAdes) (version 2) | ecosystem: Environmental > Aquatic > Deep subsurface > Groundwater | place: Rifle, Colorado...
TGCGGCCACATGCTCCACCCAAAATTCTGCTCCCATCTTCATGCTTGCTCCCTCGCGGTTTAGAGATCACAAGGATGCGGAAATTGGAATCAGGCGGCAAGTCTGGAGTTTATGGAGCGCTTACCTTCAAACCGCACCACGCCTTGATGCAACATGGCGTAATACGCCTCATCCAGCAAAATGGCGGAAAGACTGGCCACCGATTCATCGAACGGAATCGGCGTCAGCGCCCGTGGGGGCGTGTAGCGTATGCCATCGGGTATCCGCGAAAAGAGCTCCAGCATGGCCGGGAAGGCCGGATCCGCAGGTTTGCTGAAACGATAGAAGCAGTGCGGTGCAGCGGTCTCCTGCTGCACCTGATAAGCACCGGCATCAACGAAGTTCCAGAACGCACGTCCGAATTCGGGCGTCAGTGCCTCGGCCAGCAATACGATGTCGAGATCCTTGGTCAGCCGCGCATCCAGCCCGGCCGCATCCATCGCCAGATAGCTGGCCGTGCCACCGATCAAGACATACTGATCCGCGAAATCGGCAAAGTATTGCCGGAACAACTCCAGACCGTGCGGTGCGCTCATGCCCCGGCATCCCTCATCATCTCATCCATAGCTAGCGCCACCCTCTCGTCTATCTCGGCCTCGGCCTGCAAGCTCAGAAACAGCGAATAGCGATCAACGCAGCGATCAGATGGGCCAATCAGGATGCGCGGATCGTAGGACCAAAGCTCCAGCTCGACGGCGCCGTCAAACACTTCATCTGCCTGCCGAAGCTGTGGCAGGCGCTGCGCCATGGTTCGCCACGCGGCTTCGCTCAGCGCCACCACCGGAGCCGTTGGCTCAGCCAACATCGAATACACCGCCAGCGCCGTCAGCCCAGCCGCAGGAAGCTTCTTCTGTTCGACTTTGGGCAAGTGACACCACACCCGTCGCAGTACCGGCGAACGCAACGCCGGTTGTGCCGCCTGCCACACCGCCGCGCGTGTTCCATTCAAGGACCAGTGGGCGCCACGTCCGGCCCCATGCAAACTCACGAAACCCCGATCCAGCAATTCACGCCGCGCACGGGATAGGGTCATGGCGCTGTAACCGAACTGCCGCGCAATCGCCGAAGCATGGCTATTGCCCTCCCAATACCCCAGCAGACCTGCCAGCAAGACGGCTTGGGCAGCAGGCCCCAGCGCCGGCACATGCTGCCTTGCCTGCGCTGCATAGTGCTCGCGCAAATCCACACCCAACGGTGGCAGGAACAACTGCCGCCCCGGTACAACGAAGGGGATGAACAACGCCAGCAAGCGCTGCCGCTGGCGCGCGGTCATCTCATCTTGCCCATAAATTACGGGCATGTTGGCCAGGCGTTCGACCAGGCGCAACTGCTTTTGCAGATCGGCGGGCGTTGGCACCTCCTGGTTCGCCACCATCAACAGGCATGGCTGCCCCCACAGATCAATCTCATGAAAGGTAAATCCATCCGCCAAATAGCGCGGCAGAGCTTTCACGCCCGGCCAGGCCCGCATGGCCGGAGGCGCAATGCCCAGCGTCGCGCTCAGGTAGGTGCGTAGTGCCTTGAGAAAGTCTTGGATCACGATATTAACTCGATAAAAGTCATTTAACACGTACAGAGTTAAACACCATTTTTAACGTTAGTAAAGCTGTTTCGAACACGCTCACGCCATAGACACCAGAAGTAGTGGCGTCTTACCGTCCTTAACGTGAAACTCGCGCAGCGATTCGTTTGCCCCTTCCCTCGCTTGCGGGGGAAGGTTGGGATGGGGGAAACGGGCATGACGAGTTTCATTATCAGGGGTGGCTGCTCGCCATGCCCGTTAGGGAAATTTCTTTATTACCCCCACTATTACCCTTACTAAGGGGTAATTACCCTTTCTTTTTCCAAGTGGCTGCGGGGCCGCGCCCCTGACATTCCACCCCTCCCAGCTTCTGCTGTTCGCGAAGCACCGTGCGCACCATGTCGCGGCTAACCCCTGGGCACACTTGTTCAAGCTCGCTGATGGTAAATCCACCGATCACGGTCGCGCCCGCGGACCGCGCAGCAAGTCTATCTATGCCCGCAATGATGAGGTCGCGCTTGGCACCACGGGGCGCTTTGACCTCGCCAACATGCTCGGCAAATTCACGGTAGGCGGTTTTCAGGATAAACAGCACGTAATTGATAAACGGCCAAGGGTCGTGTTCGCCTTCGTGCCAACCTTGCGAACTGGTTTCCAGCGTTTCGTAGTAACGTTCCTTATTCTGTTCAATCAGCCGTTCGAGGCTGATGTAGTGCCCGACCTCAAAACCAAGCTGGTAACTTTGTAGCAGCCAAAGCAGACGCGAGACGCGACCATTCCCGTCGCGAAAGGGGTGGACGCACAGAAAATCCAGATTGAACGCGGCCAGTGCAATCAACGGCGGCACCCAGCGTTCTGCAAGACAAGCCTCCCAATCCGCTATCAACTGCGCCATTGCGGCAGGGGTATTGGCTGCGGGCACGGCATTAAAGCGCACCCGTTCGCGACCGTCCTCATAACGCTCGATAATATCGCCATCCTTTTCCTTGTATAGACCGGCATCCCATATCTGCCCGCGCGTCAATCCATGCAAACGTTTGATCGACTCCTCGGAAACCGCGATGTGCGGAGCATCTCGATGAATCCACGCCAGCGCATCGCGATAGCCGCGAATTTCCTCTTCGTCGCGATCTCGAAAAAGTGGGCGTGGCGTAGCAAGCAACACTTTGATACGCACAGGCTCAACAGACACACCCTCAATACGGTTACTGGACACGGCGCTTTCGATCATTGCATGTTCACGCAGCACCTTCAGCCGTTGCGGCGACTGCCGCGTGTAGAGTTCCTGTTTGCCACGGAATTCGCCAAGGTCAGACAAATACCACGCCGTTGAGGCAGGGATGGACATATTTCCATTTTGAAAACGTCGCAGGGTATTCATCGATTTGGCTCCGGTGCAAAAAACGCCCATGCGATTTTGTAATCCGCTTCGCGGCTGGCCAAGGCAAAGGGGGCGGTATAGTTGCGGGTGCGGGTTTGTGGGCCAGTAACATGAAACGCGCGCAAGCGTTCGTTTGCCTCCTCGCCCGCTTGCGGGAGAGGATTGAGGAGAGGGGAACGGGCGGCATTATCCGATCTATGCCCGTTGGGTTGGGTGTCGTCTTGCACGGTGGTGGTGACGGTGCTGCCTGCGGGCAAGGTGCCAGCTTCTTGCATCCGTGGCAACGTTAACGTGCCTGAACTGTGCGCCTGCACACTAACCCTCAACACTTATATGGACGCCGCTGCTCGTGCAGAACAGCAGGGGTACCAAACTGTTCGTATCGCAGGTAAGTAAAAATATCAATTTGACACCCCTCTCCGCCAGAGTCAACAATGAGTCCCCTGCTAACGAATCGTCTATAGAATAGCTCCACGTTGGCCGTCGATAGGTACCGATTGAGCAAGTCCCTTCGAATGAACAGGCCACTGCGCTTCTTGGCCGTCGACTCGAAAGCAGCGAGCTTTCTGTCAGCACCAAGCCAGCCTCGCTGTTTATCCCACACCAGTTCTAGGCCTCGCACGAGATCCGGACACGGAACATTGAGCGTCTCCTGCTTGGGCATGGCAGAGTAGTCATACTCCCACTCGTTGCCGCGCAAGAGGGATACTTCGGTAAATCGCAGCTCGTCAGAGCCAAAATACGTGTCGTCTGCCTCGTTGCACTGCTGAAACATCGCCCCGTCTGGATACTCCGCAATATAGCAGCGATAGTAGTGGGGCCCTTGACTCTCCATAGCGGACTCTAACTTCGACACAATTCCACGTTTCGAGTGTGCTGTTTGTGCGAGCACGCTTGAGTAGAAGAGATCGACATTCAGGTAAGGCTTGCTCCAGCTATCGTCACCATCGGCCCGGTCGTTGTCTCGTGCACTCAGGGAAAGCGCAACCCACTCTGTCCCATCTGACGCAACACGAACGAGACACGACTCGTGCCGCGAAAAATCATCAGTGCGAACCCAATCCTTCATATCCGAGGACTTGGGCGGAAAATTGTATCTTGGCCCTGCCAACAATTCGTCGGGATAGGAACCTTGCGGCATGAGGTCCCGAATATCTGTTGGATCCGACTTGCGTACACCCACTGACCAAAGGTATTCAGGCCCAGGTTTGCGGTCCGAGTAGCCCTTGGAAGCACCAACGTTGTCCGCAAGCACCCCCAATAACCTGTGAAGGGCAATCCAGTAATACTTTTTCCCGAGTCTCTCTGCGTATCCTTTCCTTCCTCGTCCAGACCCGAACTCGTAGTTCAAGGCCCGATCATAATGAAGTGCCGAGTTTCCGAAACCTGGATAGCCAAGATTCATACTCTCAACCATGATCCATGCAGCAATGTTCTCAAGGGTAATGCCGACAGTCGCCAAATCGAACTCTTTAACGCGAGGTTCGACGATATAGCGCCAGAAGTCTGGAGCAAGTGACTTGCTCCAGAGCTTCATGTCTGAAGGGAGCCCTTCAAGCGATAGCAACGGTTCTGCGTTACTTGTGGTAGGCCATGAACTTGGTACTTTGACTGATGTTGGATAGTGAACGAGTCGATTTTTCAGTGCATTGGGCAACCCAGTAATTGCTAGACGTCGTGCCAATAGTTGAACCGTGTCACGTATCATGACATTGGGCGTATCGTAGCTAGATGAAATGAGTGCGTTCAGCGCCGGGAGATATTCAGACTCCTGGCCTGCGTTTAAGAGGCATGCGCTGTAGCTTGCCAAGACTACGCTTTCAAGCACGTAGTCATCGTCGCAACCCTCAAAGACTTCCAACAGCTCCTCGGCCAGCGAGGGCCGGTAGCCGAACACACGGGCCAAGCCCTTCGTCGCTTGGTCTCTTACGCGCCTGTCTGCACAGGAGGTCAACCAAGCAAGAGCGTGCGTTGCCAGTCGAAGACTCTCGGTGGGCCATTGAGAAATGTTTGCACGCAGTGATGCTTGGATAAGTGACTTCACCGCCCCATCGGCGTCATAGGACTTAAAAGCGGCCAACGACAAGTATGCGTCTCTGTTAGTGAGGCTTTGGCGCCACAGGAATGGGTGAAGCCATTCCACTGCGTTCAAGCGATGGTTGGGCACCAAACACAACTTGAAGAACACTTCATACACTTCTTGCCAAAGGCCAGGAATTGCTAACGCAGATAATATGTGATCGTCTATATCGCTTGGCATGCTTTCGCGAGACCGCCAAGGAAGGCTTGCTACAAAAAGGCGATTTGCATGCTGTGTCTCAAGTTCCAGTGTGCTGTCTGTGATCTCATGACCACTCCGTTCTGGAAGAATAGCCGCAAGGGCTTCCAGCAATCCCTCGTCGTCAGCCGTCAGCAACTTGAGGCGGTCCCTAATGCACAATAGGTCAACATTGCCCGCCGCATCAGTGGAAGCTTCTACCAGGCTAAGTGCGCGGAGAACATCACCATATCGCTGATAGCCGAGACGAACAACCCATTCATCATTTTCACCGCCAGTCAGGATTAGCAGGCCCTCATGCTGCAACTCTTGTAGGAGAGTCTCGGGAGTGAATTCGGTACCAACAATTGGACGTAGTGTACTGGCGCAACTCGACCATGTGCGTGCATTCGGCTCGGGGCTGACAAGTAGGTTTGCCAAGGCCACCATTGCCTTGCGAACTACGTTGCAGGGATTGCCGTAGCTCAACCGGGCGCGCACTGCCTTGTCGCAACTGCTGATGTGACTCTCGAAGAGCGATGAGAATCCCGGTAAGGAAACATCGAGCGCAACCTTACCCTGTTCTTTTAGAGTTTGACAGGCCAAGTGCAGGAAAAGCGGATTGGTTAGTTCATCCGCAAACAATGGAGTAATTTCTGCATCTAGCCCGTAGAACGATGCAAATGCCTGAAGCGCCTCAAACTCACGCCCCTCAAATCCAGCGTGATGAAACGCGAATCCTGGAAACTTGGCATCGACTACCAGTTCGCGATATGTGTCACGGGTTGAAACGCAAACCTTTATGCCGGAATACAGCTTGCATTGCTGAAGCAACTCTGGAAGCTTGACCTTCCATCGTGCTTCGCGGGGACTTTCGTTCAAGGCGTCAATGGCAACTATAAATGGAAGGCCCGTGTTTTCTGCACAAGCCTGCATACATTCGAAAAGCATCTCCCGGCCCACATCCGCACCAAAGCCGAGCTTCGAGCGAAGAACCTCCCAAGGCTCGGCACGTCCAAAATCGTCGCCAAACACGACCAGGGAGTAACCTCCTTTCTCAAAACGACGCTGGGCTGCACTAACAAGCGCATGGGTCTTGCCTGCACCCGCAGGGCCAATCAGAAGCAAAGATTGCGTAGTCGAGGCTTGAACCAATGGCGAAAGCAGTATCTCGTCGAGTGTAGCAATCAGTTTCTCGGTTTCCCGAGCTACATCCATTCGACCCGCAGGGAAGGTGCACATATACTCAGCGTTGAATTGGCGGAAGCTTGGCGTGTCTTTGTCGGCTCCGTGCTCTGCTGCAAATGCGGCCTCCTGCAATTCACGAGCCTTTGTGGCCAACGGACTAAGTTCGTTCAAGACATCACGGATGCTCTTTACAAGTGTCGCAACACCGACCTCATCCCTGATGAGGCCAGCCTGGAAGCTTGCCTCTGCAAACAAGCGCACAGCCGCATCTCGCTGTTCTGGTGGTAACAGCTCAAACGTCTCGTTGGCTCGCCTTGCAAGCGAGCGTGCCTCGGCAAGCAAGGGCACTAAGACACTCTCTCGCCAAGCTGCGAAATCGCCTATACCACCAAAGAAGTCCAGCGTTTGATGGGCATTGGTGACAACATCAAATTCCTTTGTGTAACGAGGGCCTGCAAAGACCTTTGCTTGGTCTAAACACCCTTGAATCTGCACATCGGTCAATATCGCGTCGTCAAACCAATACCGTCGGAGGCCGCCATGTGTGTCAGTCCGCTGAAGTTGGTCACGGATCGTGGACGCGCTGCAAAGCACTACACTTAGCCGCTTTCCACTTTTACGAGCGGCAGACTCGACCTCCACCTTCCATTCCTCGAAACGCTCAACCTGGCCCTTACCCCGCTTGCCTGCACTCTTGCGACCGGTTAAGTCGAAGGGAACATAAACCCAGTACTGCGTCAGACTCGGGTGGTTGGATAGCGCCGTTTGCAGAGAATCCGCTATCTGGCCAAGTTCTGAAGCATCAAGTTTGAAAAAATATTTTGCCTGCACCCCAAAAACCTCATCAGCAGGCGTCCTAAAATATCCCTCAACTCCTCCATCTCCACCATCTCCTCGAAGGCTGTAGAAGGTGGATAGATCAGGAACTAAACATGAAACGCGAAATAGCTGAACAGCCAAAGCCTCGAAGCTATCGTTGCGGCTCTTTGGGGCACTTCGTATGCGAGAAAAGTCGATAGTTGTCATTTGTTAAGGATTGTCTGATACCTGACCACAAGGCGGTTGACGAGCTTTTTCAGATTCATACCGTTTTCTCCATGTCAGCCTCAAAGAATGCCCATGCGATTTTGTAATCTGCTTCGCGGCTGGCGAGGGCAAATGGCGCGGTGTAGCTGCGGGTTCGTGTCTGCGGGCCACCGGGCTGGGTGTCGTCTTGCACGGTGGTGGTGACGGTGCTGCCAGCGGGCAAGCTACCGGCATCCTGCATCTGGCGCAGGTCGTCCCAGCCGAATTTGCCGGTTTTGCTGCGACCATCGGGGGTGGTGTAGGTGACGTCGGCGGTGGTGCGGCTGCTCTTGCGCGGCAGGCCGACGCCGACGAGACCCTTGCTGTTGGTGAAAACGATGCGGCCGGCCATGTCGTACCAGGTGTCGCGTTCGTATTGCTGCATGACCGGGAACTGGACGCGGTAGATCAGCAGCAGTTCGTCCAGCGTCAGGCCAAGGGCTTGTGCGACCAGCACATCGATTTCCACCAGCGCCATGCGGCGGGCGTAGTCGGTGCGCAGCGCACAGTGGCGCTGCCACTCAGATGTGAGGTTGGTGAAGAAATGCTGCGGCAGGCGCGGGTTATCGGGCTGGCTCCAGCGTTGGGCTGTGAATTCTGGAGTGAAAACTTCGGCCCACAGCGGAGCGTAATGATTGGTCAATGAAGATAAAGTCAATACACGAGAGGATAATGCAGGTGAAAGGGAATGATCTTCAAGGAGCGGATAGTCATCTAAACTTTGATGTAAATTAGTTCTCCCAAGTAGTTTTATGAGGAAATCAAAAACTAATGAAATCGAACATCCTACCAACCCAAGTAAATTCTTAGTCTCACGGAACGCATAAGAACGAACACCGCTGGTATGTGCAACACCGTTTGGAACTAAAGCAGCAACTAGCCCTTTTTCCGCGCCGATGCTTATCATTCCACGAGCAACAAACCGAAAATATTCCGTCACGCGCTTCTGCCGGTAACGTTGAACTGCGACGTGCAGCCCTTTCTGATTAGTATGTTCGGCTTGTTCTTCGGTAGTAAGTTGAGCCCAAGGTAACGTTAGAGTTTCTGGTTCCGACCAACTCACCCGTGGCGTACGTCGTGCGTATTCCGAACGGTCTTCCATGGGGCTATAGTTGCTGCGTGGCAGGTAATCGTCGGGCAGCGTTTCGAGATCGAGCGGGTCGTAGTGTCCCTTTTCGCTGCAAATAGCGCGCGGAGTCTTGTTGAAGGGATTGGCGAGAAAAAAATGTGGGCCGGACAATATCCAATCTTCCAAAGTTGCAGCAAATGAAGCGCTACGGTCGGCGTTGCGACTAATCGTTCCATCACGTGTAGCGTATGCCTCGTCAAACCCCACCGTGAAGAAATAATCTTCACGCAAATCGGCCAGTCGGCGCGGGTAAGTGGCAAGTCTGCTCAGTACGTTGGAAAGCTGCCCAGAGTGCAATGCCGGCAGGCGCGCACGGCGGGGCAGTGTGCCGGGTTCATCGTAGAGTTGGGCGAATATGGACAGCTGCGTATCACCTACACGGACAATACGGTCACGGTGGCCAGCGGTATCCCATTGGTTATCTTCGGTCTTAATTCCGCCGGTTAAACCTCCTCCATCATGCGCATAACATGCGTCAACAGTGCTGGGGGTGAATAGATTTGCTAAGTGGTCAAAACCCGGTCGTGCCAAAGGAGAGCCGTAGAGGTTGATGCTGTACTTCACGCGGTGACCAATCGGGAATAGTATGAACTGGTTCTGAAACTGAAAATGTGCCCGCAATCGCGCATAGACAGCCTCTCGCAATACTCCTCCCTTAGCGTCATCATAAGCACCTTCAGGATGCAGGTAGCCAACAACTCCGGAATGCCTAGCCAACATCCAGCCGAGGGGCATGAAGCACTTGTACAGATTGGTCTGCACGCCCTTAAGCAGCGGGTAGTTCTGCTGGGCGTTGAGGTAATTCTGCGTGGCCTCGGCCTCTTCCAGCTCTGATGTCCAGTCGCCTTGCAGCGTGGGGAATTGTGAAAATGCCGTGCTACGCTGTTGTGCAAGTTCATTAGCACTCAACTTGCGGATCGCCACCAGAGGGTTGGCTTCGCCCAGTATTCCAGCTTCATTCCATTCCACCTTGAGCCAAGGCGGATTCCCCAGCACCAAATCAAAACCACCCCGGCGGGCGAACACATCGGCGAAAGTCAGTTCCCAGTGCATGAACCTGCGCTTCCGGGCGATAGCCTCAACGGTGGCCACTCTCGGAAAATGCTGGCGCAATTTACTGATGCGCAGTTGCCCAAATTTGTCGTGCAGGTTGGGTTGTGCCGAGCTAGTAGCAAGCGTGGGTTGCACCGCACCAAACATATCATCCTGCACTTCGGGCAGTAGTTGCTGTGCCACCGATGCTGGGGTGAAGTCCATCTGCCCTTGCGGTGCCAGATCAACAATATTGCCCTCAAGAATCGCACCGATTTCCAGCCACCATTGTTCACGGCTGGGAAGATCGGCGCTTTGGGTGATCGGCCAGAACCACAACGCGCACCAATAATCCATTACCAGCTTGAGGCGGCGGTAAGGCGTGGCGTAATCGCCGTCTTCGTTGAGCAGGCCCTTGGTGCGGATGGCTTCCTTCTGGGCGCGGGTGGTTGCATTTTCTGATTCCGAACTTGCAGGCCAAAGCGCCAAGGGGTCTTCCGTACGAGCACGATCCTCGGCCACCTGTTTTGCGTGTGCGACCCACAATTCGTCAATGGCTTCGGAGAGCTGCTGGAGGCGCAGGATTTCGTGCGCGTCCAAGGGTTTGTTCAAAGCCGTGCGCCAGAGTTTGAGGCGATCGAAATCTTCTTTGTAAAGCTGTTTAGCCACTTTATCGGTGTAGTTGGCCATGCCGGTGTCGGGCAGCAGGAAGTGGTACACCTCATCCACCTTGCGCGTGGGAATTTTCGGATCGAGTCGGCGCGGGGCATCGCCGTACCATGCGGGTTTGCTGCCCTTGCGTAACGAGATGGCGGCGAACACTTCGCGCCGCGCGCCGATGAGGCTGTTGCCGGCAAACAGTTGATAGCCAAACCACGGCACGCGGGCGGCCTTGGGTGGTTGGCCGGGTTCTGCGGGTTCACCGTAAATGGCATTGAGCCACAGGCTGACTTCGGCCAGTTCGGTGGCGATGGGGTTCAAGTCCACGCCATAGACATTGCGGTCGGCAAGGTACATGCGGGTCTTTTGCAGCTCGATGGTGTATTGCTCGTGCGGGATGCGGCGCTTGAGTTCGGCTTGCTTGCGCTCAAGATACGCTTCGGCAAGCTGATTGACGGCTTCGTTCAAGAACGCGGCGCTGCCCATGGCGGGTTCGCACACGGTGAGGTTCAGAATCTCGTCGGCGGTTTTGTCTTTGAGCAGTTCCTTGAGCGCATATTTCACCAAGCAACGGGTGAGCACTTGGGGTGTGTAATAGCTGGCGCTCTTTTGCCGGTCGCGCCCGGCCAGCCGGTAGATGAAGGTGTCGCGCGGATATTTGCGCAGGGCTTTGTGGCCGTTGTCGTCAATATCATGCACGCGCTCGCTGGCTTTGTATTGGTCGATGCGGCTGGCGGGAACAAACCAGGCGTTCTCCATCACATCGGTGCTGCCGCCACCGCTCTCCTCTTCACCGCCGTCTTCATCGTCGTCATCGTTGGTAGCGGCGGCCTTCTTGGGTTCGGGCTGAACTTCGTACAGGTCTTCCGGCGCGAAGAATCCCCGATAAGAGAGCAGCGCTTCATACACCGCGCCAAGCTGGTTGATTGACAGCAACTGGTAGCTGACGCGCCCCTTGTGCTTGCCGTTTGACAGCGACATGAGGCGGATGACGCACTGCCAGACATGGTTGGGAAAACGCACTTGGTTGAGCAAGGGTGTCGCGGCGGGATCGAACAGTTTGCTATCCAGCGGAGCCAGCGCGAAGGCTTCTTTCACGCTACCGGCGAGGATGCTCTGTTGCATTGCGGCACCACAGCCCTGCCCGATGAGCGAGAATAACCGGCGCAGGGTGGCATCGAAAAACATGCCGTCACGCGCAGTCTGGGTGTTGAGCTGGGTCAGCTCCAGATCGCGCAGCGATTCGAGGCTGTAGCCCTTGGCGTAAATCTCGCTTTTCTGAATCGGCACGTAGCCCAGCTCTGGCCGTGCTTCGATGTAGAACATGAACAGCAGGCGATAGACCAGACGCAAACATTCGAGACTCAGCTCCTCGGCATCGACGGCATCTTTGCCGGTGTAGAAGCCTTGTTTATTGGCTTGGGCTTTTTGCCGGAGTTGTTGCACGGCCTCGTTGCCAAGCAGCTCGATAGCTTCACGCAGCGCGTACTTGAGGTCTTCGCTGACGCCGAAGGCATGCTTGTGAGCGTTTTCATCCAGGCCGTCGAGCAGGCTGGCACCTTGATTGGGGGCGAGGCTGTCGTGGTGCAGCAAGGCCGCTGCGGCTTGCAGGGTATAGTTTTCCTTGCGGTCGAGAATTTCGGTCCAGTCAAAGCGCAGCAGACGATTGTTGGGCCATTTGTAACGGTCAAGCAACAGCCATTCCTTGAAGCCAACCAGAATGACATAGCGCGGCGGTTGGTCGGTGCCGAACAGGGCTTCGGAGAGGATTTCCAGCCAGGAAAGATTGCTGAAGGCTTTGGGAATCTCCTGTCCACCATAGTGGGCGGCAATCAGGTTGTGATCGAGCGGGTCGTCTTCCTCGCGACCGGGTTGGTAGGCTGGCACGATGAGCAACTGCGGGGCTTGATGGGCTTCGCCAAACGCTGCCCATACCGGCACAGGCATACCACCCTGCAATTCTATTTGCCGGGGTTGCAGCTTGTAGCCCAGCGCTTCAAATAGAGGCGTATGAAGTAGCAGGTGGTTTTGCAGGCGCTCAGTGTCTTCGCGCAGGCGGCCATGACTGGCGAGCGTCGCAAACCACTTGCCGCCGAGCCCGCCAAGACGTTTGTAAGGGGCGCGGGATTCGGCGCGGGTTTCTTCCGTGGCTGCGCCGGTTGTAATGGCCTGAGCAGCGGCATCTTCAGTCGCCTGCCAGCTCTCGATCAGGGTACGGATGTCGCCCTTGAACACTTCGGCCAGGTAGTGGTGGCCGTAGAACTCGTTCTCATTGGCGATGCCGGCAAAGCTTTGGATAGTTTGGGCGACGGACATAATCGGTTTCTCTTTATTTTTTTATCGCACTGCGGCAGCCAGCACTTGAATGAAGGGCTGCGGCTCGGTGGTCATGGTGTCTTGTACCCACTGCCGATATTCGTCGAACACTTTGCGGATATGTTGCGTGCGCTGCTCGCGGCGCGTCTTCTTGAACTGTTCGGCTTGCTGGTTGGCTGCCAGGCGCAATTCGAGCTGCTCGATCTGTTTGCCTTGCAGGCGCTCCAGATCAGCCAGGGTTCCCTTCAGGCGTGCCGTCATGTCCGCCGCAAAGCTTTCCTGCAAGATGACCATGTGCCGCTGCATGGCGGCGACTGCGCCGGGCAGGTTATTTTGCAGGCTGGTGGTTGCGATACCTTGACCGGGATTGGACAGGGAATTGGCTTTGAGCTTGGTGCGCGTTACAAAATCGGGGAAGGCTTGCAAGTTCCAGTTACCGCCGCTGAACACCGCCACTTGCCACTCGATCAGCAGCGGCTGGCCTTTGCGATTGGGTATCAAGCCCATGAGCATAAAAGCGTGTTCGCCGTCAGCGAGCTGTGGGCATTGAATGACCGGCGCGCGGTGGCGGCCAAAGGCGGTAAGAACACGGTCTGATAACCAATCCATGATGGGATGCTGCGGCCAGAGGTAGTGCAGCAATGGCCAGCTTTCCTCTCCCGCTTTGGCCTGGCGAGCCAGCTCAATAGCTTGGGCAATTCGGGCTTTATTGGCGCACAGTTCGTAACGGTGATTGCCGTCGCGAACTTCCAACGGCAATGTGACACGCAGTCGCTCTTGCAAGTCACGCGGGGCGGTCAGCGTGATAGTCTGGCTTGCATCGTCGGAACTGAATTGCGCGATAGGGATGGGGTTCGAGAGCTGATGCAATGCCGTCTTGGCAAAGGCGTAGTCGCCACTTTGTTCTGCGCTACCAAAAAGTGAGAGACCCGGTCGGATGAAATCGGTGCTGGGCTTGGCGGGTGCGGCAGATTCGTCTGAGGTTTCGGTCTGGGCGAACAGTTTGAGTAGCCAGTCGCCATCGTCATCGCCTGCTCCGCTTGCGGGTATATTTGACGAGGCTTGCGCGGCATCAATCTCGGCTTCAAATTGCTGTGGGTTAATGCCAGAGGCCATGATGTCTGCAACTTTGGCTGCCTCTTTTTCTGGATCGAACACATGTAGGAAGGAAGCAGGATCGCCCAGGTTCTTGTTGGCCTGCTCATCTTTGGTTTGCAGGATTTCCAGTATCCGCATGTCCCCTTTGATACGCTCAACGTTAGTTTCAGTGAACAGGTAGATGATGCGCGGCGGCTGGGTTTGACCATAACGATCCACGCGGCCATTGCGCTGCTGGAACACCATGAGCGACCACGGCAGATCAAAGTGTACCAGCCGGTGGCAGAAGTAATGCAGGTTGAGACCTTCGGAGGCGACATCCGAGCACAGCAACACGCGCATTGGATCATCTTTTCGACCAAAGCGATCAACCATATCTTGCTGCTCGGTGTCGGTCATTCCGCCGTGCAGGATTTCAAAATGTGCAGGCTTCAGGCCAACTGCTTTGGGGAGGTTTTCTTGTAGCCAGCGCAGTGTTTCGATGCGCTCAGAGAAAATGACAATCCGGTCTGACGGGTCAGCCTGTTGCCAGTTGAACTGCGGGTTCCTGAGGTGCTGGACCAGACGCTGAAATTTGCTGAAGCTGCTGGCATCTATCTCGCGCAAGGTAGTCGCGAAATCCTGTAGGGCAGCGACTTCTGACTGCTCGTCTGCGCTGACGGTCGGTTTTGCCTGAAGCAGATTTATTCGGCGCTCCGTGGAATCCAGCGCGGCAAACGGGCTGGAGAATATGGCCTTTTGCATGCCCACCCGTTGCAACTCTTGCTGCTTGCCGGCGCGATGCTCGCCTTTTTGGGTAAACGGGATAGCCAGCAAGGCTCGGTATGCAGCTTCTTCCTGCGGGCTGGCGGCTTGCTTGAGTTGCTCAGTGATGCGTTCCTGAAAATCGGCACTCACCTGATCGCGGATGTCTTTCTTGAATCGACGAACGACCAAGCCTTTGTCACGAAAATCCTGAGGCGTGTAGTCATCGGGATCGCTGATGGCGGTGGGATCGAGCAGGCTCATGAGCGAGGCAAAGCTGCGCGCCGATCCGTCGTGCGGTGTTGCCGACAGCAGCATCATGGTGTCGGAGCGACCGGCGAGCATGCGTGCAAGCCTGGCGCGACGCGACATGCCATCTTCATTGCCACGAGCAGCCACGTTGTGACACTCATCAATAATGATGATGTCCCACCAGGCATTCTCCAGATAATTCCGGTACTCAAGATTGTTCTTGAGCGTATCGATCGAAATGATGGTGCGGTCGTAGAAGTTGAACGGGTTGTGATTGCTGGGAATGCTGTTGCGCACCCGTTGCAAACCCACAGAATCCAGCCGCACCAAGGGTATAGAGAAACGGCTCCAGAATTCCTTTTGAAACTGGGTCAACATGCTTTTGAGCGTGATAACCAGAATGCGCTGCCCTCGCCCGCGCTGGATCAGCTCGGTGGCAAGAATGCCAGCTTCAAGCGTTTTTCCCAGCCCCACTGCGTCAGCAATCAGGATGCGTTGGCGCGGTTGCTTGAGTGCCTGTAGCGCAGGGTCAAGCTGGTAAGGCACCAGGTTCATCACCGCGCGATGGCCCAAATGAATCTGGTCGTCGTTGGGCGTGCTGCGCCGCAATTGCGCTTCGAGGTATAGGAACGTGCTGTTGAAGTGGGAGCTTGTATCAGCGACAAGCTCGGTTTTGGCTGGATCGAGGACAAGGATTTCATCCTCAAGCTCCGTCAGAAACTGAGCCGCACGACCTCGAACCAGTTCAGATACGCCATCACAACTAAGCAGGTGCCCTCCGTCACTGGAAGGATCAACACGACGCACCAGCCATTCTTCATCACGAATGACAACTCTGGCACCTGGAGCGTAGGGGAGCATTTATTTTCTTTTCTTATTGTGAGCAGGAACGAACCATCGAGCAGTGTTGAAATATAACATCCGCCATTCTGCCATAAGAAATAATTATGGGCCGTCGAATCCAAGCTCGCGTGCACCACGCATCGGCCACGCGCAGTGATGAGTGAGCGACCGATGGCATGTGTGCAAATCATTCCTGTTGTCAATCGGCATACTCAATTGTATGGCTCAATTGTAAGCGTCCAGCGCCCCCACATTGATTGAGTAAGCGAAAGATAAGAGCATAGTGTCCACCAATTTTTTAGTGGACACTTTCATGAGCTCATCTGATCCGATCCGCCGTCGGCGGCAACATGCACCTGAATTCAAACGCAGCCTTGTCGCGCTTTGCCGGCCAGGCGTTTCCATTTCGGCGGTAGCGCTCGCACACGGCGTGAATGCCAATCTGCTGCGCCGCTGGATCAACCAGTACCGGAATGAACTGCCTGCGGCGCCCGCAGCTTCGCAGCCTTCAAAATTGGTCGCAGTGCAGGTCGATCTGCCAGCCTCGGTTCCGGCCAGAGATGAGGCGATAGAAATCAGCATCGAAAAGAACAGCGCGCGTATCAACATACGCTGGCCGGGCAACCAAGCGCAGGCGTTTGGACTATGGTTGGGGGCGTGGCTCAAATGATCCGGCCGGAACAGGTGTTCTTGCACGCCGCGCCGGTGGACATGCGCTGGGGCATGGATCGACTGTCGCTGTTAATCCAGCAAATCGACGGGCGTTCTCCCTGCGATGGCACGGCTTACGGATTTACCAATCGCAATTATTCGCGCATCAAGCTGTTGATCTGGGATGGCACCGGGGTCTGGCTGTGCCATCGCCGTCTGCACAAGGGACGTTTCCGCTGGCCGGATTCCGGCGAAACATTGTTCCACATGAGTGCCGAGCAATGGCGCTGGTTGACTACCGGAGTGGACTGGCAGCGACTGTGTGCGATGCCTTCCGCACACTGGCGGGTTTAGTGTAAAAACCCGAATATTTTTACCCATATTCAGCCAATTGCGTGACGTCGCGTGGTATAATCAAGCCCATGAATTCATGGGGTAAAACAACTCATTCCAGTGTTTCGCCAACCCCGGTTTGCGGAGCCCAAATCCCTCCGTTGCCGACCGGTGACGACGAAATTACCCGACTCACCAGCATCATCAGCTCGCAGGATTTGACCATCCGTTCACAGGACATCAAGATCCAGGCGCTGATCCAGGAAGTGGCGTACTTGCGTCGCATCCGCTACGGGGCCAGGAGCGAAGCGCTGAACCCGGAACAGCGCCAGCTGTTCGAGGATGATCTGGCACAGGACGTCGCCGCCGTCGAAGCCGAACTCAAACTGCCCGCCACGCCCACAGCACCCAGAAGCCGCGCCGGACGCCAGGCCTTGCCCGAACATCTGGAGCGGGTCGAAGTGCGCCATGAACCGGAATCCTGCACCTGCCCGGCTTGCCAGGCCAACCTCGTCAAGATCGGCGAGGACGTCAGCGAACAACTGGACATCGAGCCGGCCCGCTTCTTCGTGATCCGCCACATTCGCCCGCAATATGCCTGCCGCCAGTGCGAAACCGTCACGGCAGCACCCGTAGCACCTGCGGTCATCGACGGATCGCTGGCCGCGCCCGGCTTGCTGGCTTGGGTCGCCATCGGCAAGTATCTGGACCACCTGCCGCTGTACCGGCTGGAGCAGATCGCCGCCCGTCAGCAAGTGATCCTGTCACGCAGCACCATGAGCGAATGGATCGGCCGCATCGGATTTGCCCTGCAACCGCTGGCCGACCGGCTGGCGGAGCTGCTCAAACAAAGACCGGTGTTGCACGCCGATGAAACCCCGGTGAAGCAACTTGATCCGGGTGCGGGCAAAACCAAACGGGCCTATCTGTGGAGTTACCGCAGCAACGACTTGGATACCGGTCCGCCGATTGTGGTGTTCGATTACCAGAGCAGCCGCTCCGGCCAGCATGCGCGAGATTTTTTGCAGGGCTGGCAGGGCAGTCTCATGGTCGATGACTATGGTGGTTACAAGAAGATGTTCGCAGGCGATGCGGCGCACGCCGTCACCGAGCTGGGCTGCTGGGCGCATGCCCGGCGCAAGTTCTTCGACCTGCAGGTCGATGGCGCGCATCCTCGGGCTGCGGAGGCATTGCAACGGATAGGCAAGCTCTACGCCGTCGAGGAAGAAGCCCGCGCGATGGCACCTGCCAGCCGCGCGCTGCATCGCCAGCAAAACAGCGTGCCGATCCTGGCGGACATGCATGACTGGCTGATTCAGCTGCGCATCTCCACCGCCGATGGCAGCGGCCTGGCCCGTGCGATCGACTACAGCCTGAATCGCTGGGCGAGCCTGGTTCGCTACGCGCAAACCGGCCATCTGCCGATCGACAACAACCCGGTGGAAAATGCGATCCGCCCGATCGCTCTGGGCAAGAAAAACTGGCTGTTCGCCGGCAGCGAACGCGCCGGAAAACGGGCGGCCGCGATACAAAGCCTGTTCGCCACCGCCAAGCTTAACGGCATCGAACCGGCCGCCTGGCTGAAAGATACCTTGGAAAAACTCCCCGTCTGGACCATGAGACGGATCGACGAACTCCTGCCGATCAAGCCAGCAGCACAAATGTCATCGACTTAACAGGTGGAGGGGCTGGACGCTTACGCTCAATTGGCACAAACCTACCAACGGCTGCCAGTCATGGCGTTCAACTCCCTACCATTTCTGCCGATCAAGCTCCTCCCAGAGAGTCTTCTCCACACACGGAATGTCGTAGAATGTTTGAATTTAAGGGTATATCTGGAGCTTGGAGGAAACCATGTCGGTCATATCAGAAATCAAGAAGGAATCGAACGGTGCGCAGTTTCGCCGAGCGGATCTCCACATACACTCTTACGGTGAGATGGGGTCATACGACGTAGGCGATACGGATATGACTCCCGAGAATATCATCAATTTGGCGATAGACGAGAACCTGCAGGTCATTGCGATCACGGACCATAATCAAATCGGAAACGTCCAGCGGGCGCTGAAGCATGCGGAAGGTAAATCACTTCTTGTTGTGCCTGGCGTTGAGCTTTCCACCCCTCAAGGTCATCTTCTAGCCTACTTCCCGACGGATCTGGCGCTCGAACGGTTCTACGGAAAGCTGAACATATCGCCGGATAAAAAGACCTGTTACGACACGATTCCTCAATGCCTCAAGTATGCGGATGAATTTGATGGCTTTGGAATCTGTGCCCATATCGACACCGAAAGCGGATTCGAAAAAGCTCACACGAAGTATGATGTCTTTAAACAGGAAATCCTGAACTGCAAAAACCTTCTTGCACTGGAAGTCGCAAAAGCCAGCAACAGCTTGTGGTTCTCGCATTCAGACGAGGACAAGAACCGCAAAAACTGCGTTGTGCTCCGCTGCGAACACCTCGGCCAAGAAGCGGGGACTGAACTGGCTAAGGTCATGTCGTCAGATGCACATGCTCTCGACGCGTTTGGTAAGAACGCCAGTGGTGAACGTCGGCTCACTCGGTTAAAAATGGAGGCGCTGACTTTCGAAGCACTCCGTATTGCCTTGTACGATAGTGCCGCTCGGGTCAGGTTGGAAGATCTAATCCCATCCTCAATTCCGCATTTCATCGGCATGAAGCTTGAAGGTGGTTTCCTGAAAAACCAGGTGGTACATTTCAGCCGGAACCTCACATGCATTATCGGTGGCAGGGGAGCAGGCAAGTCTACAATGCTTGAGTCATTGCGGGTCGCTTCGGGAAATCCCCCTATCAAAAACCAGATTGTCGATTCTGAGGTTTGGCCAGATGAAATTTCACTTGTCTACGAAGACGAAGTCGGACAACAACACACCCTAACACGCAGCAAGTTGAACGACATTTCAAACGCTGATTCAGATGGGCCAACATGGATTGCAATCGAGAGCTATGGACAGGGAGAAACTGCAGAGACAATTCAGCACTGCGATAGAAATCCCACAATCCTGCTCAAATTTCTTGACGGATTCATGGACATTAGTGCAATGAACCAGAAGGATAATGAGCTTCGGGACAAGCTACTAGAGAATCAGACTCTAATCGAGAAACTGCAGCAGGATATAGACCAGATTAGTGAAACAGAGAAAGCGAAAACTATTGCCGATGGGCAAGTTGCAGCGCTGAAAAGCCAGAAGGCAAGTGAGGTAGTAGATCTTGAGGAGAAATTAGCTAAGGAACGGCGTTTCCGAGACCAACTCAAAGCAAGTCTAAAAACGTTGCTCAATTCAATCAATGACAGCCTTACAAGCGAAGAGCTTAAGAGCTTGATGTTGGAGCATGATGGGGCGGCACTCGCGGTTGGAACGGCTGAATTTGAATCAGTAAAAATATTGGTGAGTAGCCTCGCCACTGACGTTGAGATGCTTTCGACTCAACTAAAAACAAAGGTAACTGAGGCCAATACTAAAATTACTGCCCAACTACAAAGTTGGGCAGTCAAGGAAAAGGATACTCAAGCGAAAATTGAGGACATTCGACGAGAACTTGAGAAGCAGGGTATCAAGCTCGACATAGCGTTCATCCGGAAGGTTGCAAAGGATGCGGCTGACTTGGCTGTGAAATTGATAGTGCTTAAGAGAAGCATTCCAAAGCAACATGAAGCTTTCAAGGCGCGGCGGGAAATGATAAGTGACCGCCAAGAATTAAAGAGCAGATTATTCATCACGCGACAGGCGTTCGCGAAGGCGATGAATGATAACCTCTCAAAAACGGTGGTGGACTATAGGGTAACAATCAGATTTCACGAAGGCCTGCTTTCCAACGACTTGGAGAATTTAATAAAAACGGCAATGGGGTGGCGAACCTCGCAGGTACCCAAGTCTAGCCTAGTTGCTTCGCATCTGTCCCCGACTAACCTGCTGGATGCAATCAATCGGAAGGACGCGAGCAGCTTAGAACAGGTAATCGACGGTAACGGTAGTAAAGTATTCTCTAAAGCCGAAGCAAATGAGGTACTCGCCAGAATGGGCGAATGGGGCAACAAATCTGCACTTGAGCGGTGCGCTTTCGAGGACCATCCGGAAATCAAGGTGACCAAAACAGTAGTGATGGACGACGGAAGCACTGCTTATCCGGTACGAGACTTTTCAATATTGTCACTTGGTCAGCAACAATCGATTCTGCTGTCGATTTTATTGTTTTCGAAGAGCAAAACACCACTTATCATCGACCAGCCGGAGGATAACCTCGATAGCGAGTTTATCTACAAGACACTGGTGCGTTCCCTCCGCAGTATCAAAGAGCATCGGCAGGTCATAATCGTGACCCATAACGCGAATATTGCGGTCTTAGGGGATGCCGAGTTAATCATTCCGCTACGTGGCGCAAGCGAACTGTCAGTAATCCGGGATCGCGGATCTATCGACACTACGGAGACAAAAGATATCGCCTGCACTATTTTGGAAGGTAGCCAGAAGGCATTCAAGCGGCGACAGGAAGTCTACGGATTCTAGCAGACGCGAGCGCCAGCGCAGAATTAGCCGAGTGCAAGAGAATGATGAAACAAAGCAACCCGCTGCAAGCAGCGAGGTATTCGACTGCTAACCAACACCACACAACCAAAACAAATAACCATGCGCTTCCTGCACACATCTGACTGGCATCTTGGCCAGACTCTGCACAGTTTCGAGCGAACCTACGAGCATCAGTGCTTCCTCGATTGGCTACTCGATATCATCACCTCCGAACAGGCGGAAGGCTTGCTTATCTCCGGCGACATCTTTGACAATGCAAATCCATCAGCAGCATCGCAAAAAAAGCTTTACCGTTTTCTGCAACAAGCCAAAGCGCGTGTGCCGCACCTCAATATCATCATCATTGCAGGTAACCACGACTCACCCGGAAGGCTGGAAGCTCCGGGGCCGTTGCTGGAAGAATTTGATACCACCGTGGTGGGGCATGTTCGGCGCACAGCCAATGGCGATATTGATCTCAGCCAGCTGGTAGTACCTTTGAAAAATCGGGATGGAACCATCGCGGCCTGGTGTTTGGCGATCCCATTTCTGCGCCCCGGTGATGTGCCGCGCGTTGAAACGGAGGGCGATGCTTATATGGAAGGCATTGCCCTGCTTTATCGCCAAGCACTCGAATTGGCACTGGCGCGTCGCCAACCGGGGCAAGCCATCCTGGCACTCGGGCACTGCCACATGGCGGGGGCCGAAATATCGGCAGAATCAGAACGCCGCATCGTGATCGGCGGCGCTGAGGCTCTCTCTGCCGCCATCTTCGCCCCCGCCATCGCGTATGCCGCGCTGGGGCATTTGCATCGAGCCCAACGCGTGGGAAAGCAGGAACATCTGCGTTATTGCGGCAGTCCGCTACCTTTGTCGTTTGCGGAAATCGACTATACCCACCAGATTTTGCGCGTTGATCTGGAGGGAGAATCGGTGCAGTCCATCACCGCAATCCCAGTACCTCGTGCCGTTGAATTGCTTCGGATACCCACGCAACCTGCACCTGTGGAAGAGGTTCTGGCCGCATTGGCGGCACTCGATCTGCCTGCGCAACCCGACATGCTCGCCCATCCTTATCTGGAGGTGCGTGTGCGACTGGACACACCCGAACCTGGTCTGCGTGCCCGCGTTGAAGCTGCACTTGAAAACAAACCTGTTCGCCTTGCCAAGATTGAAACCAGCGTCGATCACAAGCTATCCGAGATAGTTGAGCCGATGTCACTCGATGATCTGAATCGTTTGCAGCCCGAAGATATATTCCAACGGCTTTACCAAAGCAAATTCGGCAGTGAAGCTCCACCGGAACAACTCGCCGCATTCGCCGAGCTGTTGCTTGAACCGAGCGAAAGTGTCGCTTAATGAAAATCCTCGCGATACGCGGCAAGAACCTAGCCTCGCTGGCGGACGAGTTCAAAATCCCTTTTCAGCAAGAACCGCTCGCATCCGCCGGGCTATTTGCGATCAGCGGGCCCACGGGTGCGGGTAAAAGCACTCTGCTTGATGCGCTGTGCCTCGCCTTGTATGACGATACTCCGCGCCTGCTAAAGGCGGTTAGCGCGGGCACCAAGCTGCCAGACGTGGCCGGTGAAACGGTCACTCCGCATGATACCCGCACCTTGTTGCGGCGCGGTGCTGCTGAAGGTTATGCCGAAGTGGATTTTGTCGGCAATGATGGGCGTGAGTACCGTGCCCGGTGGAGCGTGCGGCGTTCCAGGGTCAAGATTCATGGCAAACTTCAAGACGTGAACATGACCTTGAAGAGCCTACCTGACTTGCAGCAAATTGGTGGCATAAACAGGGAAGTTAAAGCCGAGATTGTGCAACGCATCGGGCTGAATTTCGGACAATTTACCCGCTCGGTGTTGCTGGCGCAAAACGAATTTTCTGCGTTTCTCAAAGCCGACGACAACGAGCGGGGCGAACTGCTCGAAACCCTGACCGGCATCGTCATTTACACCGCCATTTCAAAGCGCGCTTATGAACGGTCAAAAGCCGAGCAAGCTTCTTTGGCGCGGCTAAATGATCGCCTCGCCGACCAGAAGCCGTTAAACCATGAAGAGCGTGCGCTACTCGACCAAAATAGCAGCCAGGCCAACGATGCACTCGCGGCAGTGGAGCAACGCAAAAAAACTCTCGACGAGCATCTGCGCTGGCATGATGCCTTGGGTAAAGCTCAACACAGCGAACAACTGGCGCAGAATGAATGGAGCAAACATTTTGCTGAGCAGCAAGCCGCCGCACCGCGCCGGGAAAGTTTTGACCGCATCGAATCGGTGCAAAAAGCCCGTCCTTTACTGGCCGATTGCGAGCGTATCCAGACGGATATGGAGCTTGGCAAGCTTGCCATCGGCAACAGCGAGGGTGCTCTTGCCCAGGCAACGCTGGCACTGCAAGCGGCTAATGAGTCGCACGATATAGCCCGTCAGGCTTTGCTTGACGCGGAGCAACGTCAAAGCGCCGCTGCACCCGACCTCGATCGAGCAAAGGCACTCGACACCCAGCTTGAGACACTCAAGCCGCTACACGTTCAAGCGAGCCAATCGCGGGATGATGCATGTGCTGCTGAATCTCTCGCCCGGCAGGCGCTTCAGGACAATGAGCGGCAACACACCCTTGCGCAGGAAGAACAGAAAGAGGCCGCTGATTGGCTGGCGCAACACGCACACCTCAAAACCCTCGCCGATAGCTGGCCGCGCTGGGATACGCTGTTTAGCCAAGCCACACAGCTCGCCCAAAATCAAGCAAAGCTCAAAGAGGAATTAGCAACTGCGCAAAAGAATGAAGCGCGTCTGATTGAAGCCGAGGATGCGGCCAGCGCCAAACTCGTCGCGGCGGAGCAATCCATGAGTTTGGCGGAAATAAAGCGCACAGCATTACAGAAAAAACTAGATGAATTCGATGTTCAAGCGCGGCTTGAGCGCAAGCAATCCGCCGAGCTAAGACGCGACTTGCTCGACTCTGCCGAACAACATTGGCGCGATCTGGCGGGCAACCTGTCGGAGCAATTGCGACTGGATAGCGAAGCCAGGCAACTGCAAGACGCTATCAGGCAAGATGAAACCGCACTGAGTCAGTTGAAAGAACCAACCCAGAGCACGAACGCCGCGCTTGCACAGGCCGAACGTTCCCTCAAAACTGCCGAAGCTGCTTGCGCCAAAAATGTCGAAACATTGCGCGCCGCGCTCGAAGAGAATGAAGCGTGCCCGGTGTGCGGCGCGCTGGATCATCCGTACCGTAGCAAAAATCCACAGACGCACGCCATGCTGGATAACCTGCAAACCGAAGTGACTCTGTGTCGTGGAAAAGCGCAACAGCTACAGCAACAACAAACTACGCTTAGCACACGTATCACCAGCAGTTGCGACCAATTGAACGCCATCACTCAGCAATTATTCAAACTGGAAGAGACTATCAAAACCTGCCAGTCTGCGTGGGAATCTCACGCCCTCGCCACCGAGCTTGGCAACATTGCAGCCAATGATAGAACCCTTTGGTTTGCCGACCAACAGCAGGCCGTGCGGATGCAATTGCGAGCCATCGGCGAGGAAGAGAAAGCCGAACGCGCAGCCGCACTAGCCAGAGACAATTCACAGATAGAATGCAATAGTGCGACCCAACAACACACCGCCTGCAAAGACGCTGTAATGGCGGCGCAGGCTTTGCTTGTCAAAGCCCGTTCCGAGTGCTTTGCCAGTGCGGAAAAACACACCGAAATCGCACGGCGTATGGAGGACACACTCGCCGAACTTGATACCGCCTTCGATAATCAGGGCTGGATGGAAGCATGGCGCAATGCTCCAGAAACATTCCACGCCAAACGCAAGGCTGGCATCGTGCAATGGCAAACACAATGTAAAGAGCGTGACGAGCGCCAGGTTCAACTCGGCAAGCTGGAGGTCGCCCACGCGGCACTGCTGGACGCACTTGGCAAGGCAAGCGCGGAAGCCAGTCGCACCGCAGCAACGCTTGCTACCAGCACCGCCAATATCGAAGAAATTCAAACCGCCCGTAGCGCCCTGTTTGATGGCAAAGCAACCAGCCAGATTCAGGCAGAACTTGGTGGTGCGATTACGTCAGAGAAAATCAATCTAGCCGAGCAAGTTGAATTGATGCAGCAATTCACCAATGCCAAAACTCGGCACCAGGAAGCACTCGATCAAGCGAGAATGCGCCTTGCCGGGCAAATGCAAGATGAAGAAACCGCTGCCGCAACTCTGGCGGGTTGGATCAGTCAGTTCAATATCAGCAACCCTGCCACGCCCATCAACACCGAACAACTGCGCGCACTGCTCGCACACACGGTTGAATGGATCAGCGACGAGCGCAAACAACTGCAAGCCATCGAATCCGCTCTCCAGAAGGCCGCAGCCGTACTGCAAGAACGTCAGCAACAACGGGAAATGCACGAACAAAACCGGCCAACAGCAGATAGTTCAGATGTCGTGAAAGAGGCGTTAGCCCTGCTCGAAGATGAGCGTCTAACAGCCCAAACGCAAGCCACCGCCATGCAGCTCGCCATCGCCCAAGACCAGGTGCGCCGCGAGCATTCGGCATCCATGCTGGCAGAGATTGAAAAACAGGAAGCCACCCACCGGCTCTGGGCGCAACTGAGCGACTTGATAGGCTCAGCCGACGGCAAAAAATTCCGCAACTACGCCCAACAATTCACGCTCGACGTGTTGTTGGGCTACGCCAACCGACACATGACAGAGCTGTCCCGCCGCTACCGCATGGAGCGCATCAAAGATACACTGGCGCTGATGGTGGTCGATCAGGATATGGGTGACGAGCTGCGCTCGGTACACTCTCTCTCTGGTGGCGAATCTTTTCTGGTCTCGCTGGCACTTGCGCTGGGCCTGGCATCGCTATCATCGAACCGTGTTCGCGTCGAATCACTGTTCATCGACGAAGGTTTCGGCAGTCTTGATCCCGAAACCCTGTCCGTAGCAATGAATGCGCTGGATGGCTTGCAAGATATGGGGCGCAAGGTCGGCGTCATCTCGCATGTGCAGGAAATGACGGAACGAATCGCGACCAGGATTCTGGTGCAGCGGATGGCGGGGGGAAAGAGTCAAGTGGTGATTGCTTAGTCAGGGTTTATATTCGACCAGAGCCCAACTGAATGTAATTCAATTTCTTCTTCGTGGCGCATGATCAAATGATTTGTAACGTTGCATTAGCACGATAACATTAACGATGTTACCGTGTAACTTATATGTGCAAAGCAATTACCCCGACTATTACCCTTCATGTCCCCAGCGCCATCACATAAGGTCGTATCAGGCTGAAGGCGAGCATCCTCCAGTCAAATCCTTTTCTGCAAATTACTCACCCACAACCAGATTGCCGTCCCAACCAAAGCGATGGCGGCAGGCGCCACTATCGACGGAACGGCGACCGGCACGACAATCCAGAATGCGACACCAAGCATTACCGCCATGCCAACCAATACGCCGAATCTGTGCCGTATCGGGCTTTGTGCAGAAAACCGGTGCGTGCGGATCATGCGCGTCGAATATCCGTCGGCTGCGATTGCCATGGTCAGCGGCATGAGGATGAACCAGAACAGCAACAGCAGATTCGCACGGTAAACAATGAGAGCGCCCCATAACCACGTGGCCATAATCCTGTCTTGCAGCCACCCTTTCATGGCGTCAGGCGTGGTCATCGTTCCCTTTATTGCTGTTGATACATCCTTGATCTGATTGGCGCTTACTGAAAGCGTTTTGGAAAACACCCACATATCGGCTTGATCGCCGGATAGCTGCGTGACAAATGATCGTTCCGCGCTTATCGTTGCCAGCAGGTATTTTGGGCTGATGGTCATCCAGATGCCGATTGCTGTGACAAAGACAATGACCGTCCAGAACGATGTCCAGCTACCCCGCTCTTTTTGTCCTTTCGCCATCGCAACCTCTCAAACCGAAAAAATTTAGCCCGCAAAACCGCCAGCATGATTGCCGGCAACATGGGTAAAGATACTCATCTCAAAATCGGAATCCGTCCCTTGATCGTCCTGCCGCCAGACAGTCGTGCCAGGTAGTGCAGCGGCGGCAGGTTGCCCAGCATGGCGGCAGGGAACATCTCCGCCTCTTCCGCCAGCATTTGTTCCTGATACGACGCCTGGTATTCGTCCTGGATTTTTGCATCCACACCATGGCCGTACCGCAGCATCAGGGATTGCACCTTGATTTTTGGCATGCTGTCCGCGATGTATTGCTGGGTTTCTGCATCGAGAATGCGCAGGATGATTTTGTTGTTGGTGTTCGCCAACACCTGACGGGCCTTGTTTTCATCACCAAGACGCGCGGCAAAGTCGGCAAATGTCTGCGTGCAGATGGTGACGCGGAAATTTGCCGCCCCCCCTTTGTTCATCAATTGGATCGTCGGCTGATTGATGACCTCAGCCGCCTCGTCGATGAAGATGTTGATCGGTGTCATGTCGATGCCGTAGTTGTATCTGTCGCCGGCCACGGCTGTCAGGTCGGCCAGCATGATCGATCCGATGGCGCTGCCTACCGTTCCGTCCGCCAGGCTGTCGAGACCAAGGTAAAGCACCTGGTGACGGCTAATGATCTTTGCCATGTCGGTTGTTTCTTTTGACCGCAAGCTCGAAACTTCGCTGCGCTCGCTTTCATTCGCTATGTCCACTCTGGGCGATAGCAGGTCGGTTAGCGGTTCGGCCGTGAGCATGGAAAGGATCGGGATCAGCGACGCAACCATTTTCTGAAAGTGCTCGCGGTTGTGTTCAAAGGTGGAGATCAGGCCGTCCAAATCGGTAGATTGCGCTTCGTGAATGGCCAATTGCTTATAGAAGTCGATGTACGCTTCCAGCACGCGGTCTTTGTGTCTTTTTACAAAGCTGCTGGAACGCGCTTCCCAGTCCGGCACGTTGTCGTTGAAATGGATGCGCAGCGTGTTCAGCAGCAGATTGTCCGCGCCGCCTTCGATGTAGCGTTTCATGTGAACCAGATTGGGGCTCACACCGGTTGCCACCAAACCGTTCACAATGTCGTTCAGCACCTTCCAGCCAAACGCCGCAAACGGGTCGGCTCCTGTTTCCGAGGGAATCAGCGCGGCAACCCGGCTGGCGAGTTCGGTTCGACGATTCCAGTTGCGCATCGGGTCGATGGGCGTGGACTTCTCCGGATGTGCAGGGTGGAAGTACACAAAACGCTCCGGCTGCCCCATCGCCTCGCAAATGCGCCTGGCATTTTCCGCCAGGGCGTGATCGCCTTTCGGGTCGATGATGATGACGGCCTCGCCGCGGATGATTGCCTGCCCGATCAGCAGCTCCATCATTCTGGTTTTGCCAACCCGCGTTGTGCCAACCAGAAGGGTATGCCCTACCAGGCTGGAAATCTCTATGTATTTGTCGGTTTCCTCATCCAGTCCGTGTATCCAGTACGATCCGTCCAGGTATTTGTCATCCATGTTTCTGCCGAGTGTTTCCATAACGCCTTGATTGACGAGCGCGTGCAGCTTCTGCGCTTCTGCATCGGTCCAGTCAAAGCCTTTTCCCATCCATACGGAGGATCGTTTTCTGGCGACTTCGGTTTTCTTGATCAGGTCGGGGATGGAGATGAATTCCTTGACGTAATTGTCGAGACGCGACACTTCCACATGCCGCTTCCATGCTGCGGCGCCACGATAGACAGCCATGCCGGTACAGGCCAGCGCGGCAATTGCGCTGAATTTTGTGGGGATTGGTACGGGCATGTATTTGGCGATGGCCAGTGTGGTAACGGCAGCAGCCATCCATGTCGCGGCCATTTTTACTTCGTAGTTCGGCCGCCACGGCGATTCC
>Ga0209211_10002889_pt1 | contig 28843 bp, 26 predicted proteins | sample RifGroA2_FD_183992 | JGI IMG/M metagenome (GOLD analysis project Ga0209211, IMG submission 183992) | Groundwater microbial communities from Rifle, Colorado, USA - Groundwater A2 (SPAdes) (version 2) | ecosystem: Environmental > Aquatic > Deep subsurface > Groundwater | place: Rifle, Colorado...
CTACAAACAACAACCCGCCCAGGACCAGAGCATTTGCCGCCAGGCTGAAGTTCTTTCCCAGGTAGAATCCCGCGGGCTCAAATCTCATTTCCAGCGTATGAGTACCCGGAGGGACGATCACGGCTCGGAAATGGTAGTTCGCACGATGGATCTTGATCTCCGCATCGTCCAGAAACGCCTTCCATCCTTCGGGGTAGTAGACCTCGCTCAAGAACAACAGGTTGGTGCCAAGGTTTCGGACGCTCATGCGGAGGTACTGTATGTCATGAGTGACGAACGATGCCTCCATTCCCGGCAGAGGCGGGTCGATCTTCACTTGCGGATCTTCTGCGAGGTATGCAACGTCCCTCGGATCGAATCCTCTGTCAGCCATCTTGGTCAAAACCTCGCGGCCGTCCGCAACCTCGTACCGGTTGACAAAGAACGCTCTCGGCAGAACGGTACGGTTCACATATACTTTCTTCTCGGGAGTGTCATAGATGAGTCCCAGCCACCGGCTCGAATCAGGCCGGTCTGTGATGATATATTTGACGTTCATGATCTGCCAGAGCGCGGGATTCTGGAGGCCCACCACGTCGACGAGGTCCTGGTAGCGGCGCATCTTCGCCCCGTGGTATCCATACGCGCTTTCAATGCGCCAATAGGCATACTTGTTGTCGAATGGCGGAACCCCGTTTTGAAATTCGAGGACGCGATAGAGAGTGCTGTCCTGCTGGAGGAGATCGACGTATCCGGGTTCTGTAAAAACCTGTTGCCGGAGCTGCTGGTTTTGAGGTTCCATCGGCCTGGTATTCACATGCCACAGGTCGATCACAATAGCCAGGGCGAGAACCGCGGTAAATGTGATCAGCTTGATCTTCTGACGTTGATAGAAATAGGCGGCTCCAAGTCCGGCTAACAGGAGACCAAAGGCGACGGCAACATCGGTTGCCACGAGGTTTGCGGCAATCTTGAAGATTTCCCCTGCAATGCGTGTGTCATATCCCTGTTGTATGTAATGCTGTGTCGCCTGCGAACCGAACATCGACGTGTAGATGCTCATCACCGCGCCGCGCGCGGCAAGAGAGAGCAGGAATCCGGCCCCAAGGCCCCCCAGCACATACTTCCATCGCTTCTGCTCCAAAGGAGTGAACGCATGGTCGCGGCGCTCCAGGAACGAAGCGATTCCGTATGCCGCGAGAATCGGGGTCATCATCTGAACCAGCACAAGGATCATCGACGGTACACGGAACTTGTTGAATCCCGGGACGTACTTGAACATCAGATCATAAACGACCGGGAATTCCTTACCGAAGGCGACGAGCATGGAGAAGACAATGGTGATGGCGAGAAACTGCACGAACGGCACTTTTCGGTTTCGCCAGAATCCAACGACGGCGAGGACGAGCACGACCACCCCCATGTATTGCGGCGCCTGGGTGAAAGGCTGCGGGCCGAAATAGGTGTTGATCTTGAAAGGCTGGTTGTTGGTCAAAGGGCCCTGATATTCATGTGTGCCGAAACCGTAGAGCGAAGGCACAACCATCGTAGAAACCTCACCGATCCCGAGAGACCAGTTGGTCGCGTAGGCATAATCGAGTCCTCCCTCGCTGGACTTTGATGCCGCATCAGCCATCGACGGGACGGCGGGCGCTGAGCCGCGTATGGAGTACGAGGTGTACTCGAGCAGTGAGAGGTAACGGTCTGCAGCCATCGTGAATGCGAGGAGTGTGGCCGCGGTGAAGACCGCCCCAGCGATAACCGGCTTTTTCCAGTCGGCCTTTTTTACAAAGCTTCTGATAATGGAATAGAGAAAATAGATCCCTGCGGTCAAAAACATATAGAAAAGCATCTGAATATGGGCGCCATTCAGCGCGAAATGGAGAACGAGGACGAGGCACAATGCATCGAGCAAAGAGAACCGCTCAGTAAGCCTGTCGGCAAGGAGCAGGATAAGAGGAAAGAAAGACATGACGAGAAGCTTTGTCCCGTGACCGTCCATGATCCAAATGATAATGTACATGGAGTAAAGGGTCGCGAGGGCCGAGATGAGGGAGGGGATTTTCTGCCCGGTCTTCCTGAAGGCCAGGAAGTAGGCTCCTGCGGCCATCAGGAAATAATAGAAAATGGACCATCCGTTCTGCGGGTTCATGAAAACCGCGCTGCTGATTTTTTCCACCATGCTCCACACGAAAGCGGCGAGATCAAACGTCCGCTCTCCGATCACCATCAGGCTGCCGTAGGCGGGCATTCCACAAAAGATATACGGATTCCAGAGAGGAAAAACCCCCTGTTGGGTCGCATCTTCAACGAACGTTGAGAAACTCTGAGGCCCGATGTCGTCAGCGGCGAGCAGGATCTTTCCCTCAAAAATAATCTCGCGGAAGAAAACGAACAGGCTCAACAGGATCACGGCCAATGCGGCTGCGTGCTGATAACGTTGGGGGATAAGGGGGTATTCTTTGTCGGTGTGATTCATGGTTCCGATCGTGTTGTCGTTATGCGGACCTGCTTCCTGCGTGAGCGAACATCACTAACGGTCAGGAAAATCGGCAAAATCACTCACGATAGCAAGCTTGTTTCTTCAAGGTTTCCCTGCCAACAGAGGAGAAAAAAGCCGACCGGCCTCTGATTGGAATTGTTTCACGGAGAAGTGTTTGAACCGTTGACGCGCCTGTCGTCGGAGAGCTGCGATCGGAATCTCGTTACGGGCGATCCTGGCTGAGTAGTCGGCCAGCTCATCAAGCGTGTTCCAGAGAAAACCGGAAGCACCGTGCTCGACGATTTCCTTCTGGCCCCCCTTGTTGATGACGACTGGTACACATCCGGCGGACATCGCTTCCACTGTTGTCATGCCGAAATGCTCCATCCGTTCGGGATGGCGGTCGTCGTTGCTGCCAAAGCCTGCCGCATGCCAGAATATTTTCGCCTCATTGTAGAGCCGCCGTAGCACCGTGTGCGTCTCATTGACATGGAAAAAGACGGGGAAGCCCTCGTTCTCACGGCGCAGTTCCTTCAAGAAGATCGTCGAGTCGGCATCGTCCGAACAGCTTCCGACAATATGATACTCCCATCTCTTCAATGCCGATGAGCTGAGGGAACGGAAGGTCTTTGTCAGAATGTCGTACCTCTTGTCATTGTATAATCCACGGAAAAATCTTCCGGCGCTCAGAACAATATTACGCTTACGCACGTTCTTGAGAAGGAGGTCCTGGATGGGGGGATTGAGGATCGCGGAGCGGATTCCGAAATTCCGGAGCAGGGTATCGTGGACAAACCGGGAATACACAATTGTAAGGTCAACGGTCGCTCGAGCCGAAAACATGAGACGATGACGGGCAATATCCTTGAGCCCTTCGCGTAGTTCGCCCGTCAATAATCTCGCAGCAACTCGCAGAGGTGTGATCCTTGGATAGGGAATCTGAAGCAACAGGACCGTTTTCCGTGCACGCGAGCGAATGTGCTGAAAATTCGACATGTAGACCAAAAGGTCCGCGCCCGCAGAATGTCGGGCAATGCCTCTCGTCCCGTCTGATACGTGCTCCATCCCGACCTTCGAGAGCGAAATGCCGAAATACTGTTCCAGACTTTCCTTCGAAATCGCCTCGGTTGTCAGGAGCGTAACAGACACGGAAGGGAATGACGCAAGAGCAGATGCAAGAGAGGCGGCATATTTCTCCCCGCCGCCGAGTGTAGACCAGTAGGGACTATAGACCAAGACGGATTGGGGATTCATGAAGGGCCCAGCAATGAATCATAGAGGCTCAGATAACCGTTACACATTCTTTCCACTGTGTAGTTTTGCACAACACGTGCGCGTCCCTTTAAGCCAAACTCCTTTCGTTTCCGTGCGTCGAGCAACAACTCGCAGATTTTTCCTGCAAGCATGCCGCTGTCCTTCGGGGGAATCAGAAAGCCGGTCGAACCGTTCTGGACAACATCTGCCGTCCCGTCGACGTCTGTTGCCACGACCGGGAGACCTGTCGCCATGGCTTCCAGTACACTCAGGGGCATTCCTTCAAAAAGCGAAGGCAGCACGAAGATATCGGAAGCAGCGAGGACGTTCGGAATGTCTTTCCTCCATCCGGCAAAGATGATATCGCCAACGACATCCAACTGACGCGCAAGGGTTTCCAGATGGCGACGCAAATGACCTTCACCGACGAACACAAATTTTACATTGGGGATCCTGCGCTTTATGACGGGGATGGAACGGATCAGATATTCGTGCCCTTTTTGGTTGTTGAGGCCGGCCACCACCGTAACGAAGAGTTGTCCCCCAGCCTGCTCCTTCAGAAATCCGGCAGCCTGTATTTGTTCAAAGTCCTCGGCCTTGATGCCATTTGGGATGGTCAGCGTCTTCTCTGAAAGGCGATGGCCAAAGGTGGAAAGGAAAAAGGATTCGTTTGAAGACGACACGAGGACAATCTTGTCAATATGGTGCAAGGTGATTCGTTTCACAAAAAGCAGAAATGCAATTCGGATTTCCCTCACTGCGCCGAGAGGGAAAGGAAGTTTTCTGCGCCGCAGGAATTTCAATTGAGTGACATAATGCTCCGTGGTGATGATGAGCTTCCTGGCGACGACAGAGGCCAGAAGAATTGCAGCCATACAGGAAAAGGGCGTGTGCAGATGAAAGTGGATAATATCTGCACCGCGGAACAGGGAGTACAGCCGGGCTAACCTGGGCACATGGATCCAACCTGGGAGTAGAAACCTGCCCCGGAGGGCAGACTCCCGAACGTCGATATCCTTGTTGCGGAGATTGTTTATCGAGTCTGCGAGATCTGGCGTGCGGGATGCTACCACGCAAATACCGAACCGTTCTCTCCCTCGTTCTGCAATGAGTTCAACAACTCTGCTTACTCCACCGTTGCTGGGTGCTTCGAGGTACAGAAGGAGGTTTCGCTTCACTTGAGCTTTTTTCACCTCATTGTTTCTGAGCAACCAGGACATAGCCCAGCGTGAGCTTCGGATAATAGAACATCTTGTCAAGCATCTGGCAGAGTATCACAACCGGGGCAGAAAGAACCTTGAAAATGATCCTTGTAGTAGTCCGCTTTCCGAATCGGTCATACAGGACAGCACTCAATAGTTGTCCCAGAGCCGAAAACGCACCTCCACGCTCCGTCAGGGTAATAACATTCAGGCCGTTGCTTCGGGCAAGCATTTGGAGCGCATACTTTGTAAAGCGAAAAAAGTCGTAAGGCTCCTCATGCAAGGGCCATGCCTGGGGCGCTGTGATGATCAAATAGCCGGAAGGTTTGAGGACCCGTGTTGCCTCTCGGATCATCATAAACGGATCGGAAACGTGTTCGAGGACCTGCGTGGATACGACGGTATCGAACGCCTGATTTTTGAATGGGATACTGAGAACGTCCGCGCAAACATGGGGCTGAGGGGTTACTCGAAGATTGTAATCAACGGCGACATAGAAGGTGGAGGAATTTCTCATCAGAGTCGCGTAGGGTTGATTTCCACAACCCAGGTCGAGAATGGACCCGTGCATGTACTTCTGAGTCTCAGTCAGCGCCTTGACAATCGATTCGTGTTCAAGGCGAGAGGACTCAAGAATGAGTAATGAGGCCAATTTCATCTTTTCACTTATAGTCGCCGCGCCTTGATGAGAATGCCGCTACTGAGAAATTCTTTTTCAAATTTCTGTCCCAGGAGGAAGACAGCCAGCCGGTATTTCCATGTCCTTCGGTCGCCACAGATGCCGTCGATGCGCGTCACGGCAAATCCATGCTGCTCCATTAGGTTCTTCATATCTCTTGAAGTGAAATAGTGCAGGTGGCCACCGTCGTAGCCAACGGGATCGTACGAAGTTCTGGGAAAATGCCCCGCAATCAGCGAGGCGATACGTTGAATTTTTCGAATGTTGGGTGTCGACAGGACGGCGTGTCCGCCAGGCGTAAGAACTCGGTGAATCTCTTTGACGAATCGTATTGGGTCGAAAACGTGCTCTATGACGTCAAGGGAGGTGACCGTGTCAAAGGTTCGGTCGGGATACGGCAGAGGCTCCTCATTGATATTAAGAACGCGACCCTTGATCCCTTTTTCACGGGCGAACCGAATGGCCTCCTTGGATATATCGATTCCGTGCACTTCCCTGAACTGTCCACGGAGCCTGTATGCCAATGTCCCCTCGCCGCATCCAACATCGAGCAGCCGGTTGCCACGATCGATCATCTGCAGTGCCGCGACCGTTCTAAGGTCGCCGTCAGCTGCAAGATCATGTTCGCGATCTACTTTCTGCCGCCAGATCTCCCTGTACAGGATTTCTTCCTGCGAGCCCACAATTTCCTCAGATTATTTTATAAGTCAACAACACCTGGAACATTCCCAAGCTAATGTCGCTCGAGCAACGTGTGATATGCATTCGAGAGTTTCTTCCCGACGGTTCGGGTGTCGAACAGATTCAGAGCTCGTTCTCTGGCTTTCTTTCCAAGTTTGTTGCGCAGCCTCGAATCAAGAATGAGCCTCTTGAGAGACTCTGAGAGCGAGAAGTGGTCGTTCGGTTGCACAAGGATTCCGCTGTCCCCGATGACTTCGGGTATTGACCCGGACAACGTGGATATCACCGGTTTTGCGCACGCCATGCTTTCAATCAAAACAATTCCGAATTGCTCCTGCCAGTATTTTCGCGGAATACTGGGTAGAACAAAGATATCCGCCATATTATGCAGCAGATGAATCTCGGCATGAGGTACAGATCCAATGAGCCGTACGTTCTTTTCGATTTGCAGGTCACGAATGCGGTCATGAAGTTGGCGTTCCCGGGGGCCACGACCTGCGATGATCACCTGCAATCGGGAGGAATCGATCTGACGATCCTCAAGCAGCCGTTTTGTTGCATAAATAAGTTCGAAGACCCCTTTTGATGCACGCACTCGTCCCACAAAGAGAATGACAATGTCCGTCGGACGAATGTTCAATCGCTCCCGCCACTCGTGGTTTTCCTCTGGGCGAGGCCGGAATTTATGGGTATCGACAGAGTTTCCAATGACGAATATCCTGTTTGAATCAACCCCTTCGAGTTCAAGAGATGCGCGTGCCCTCTCACTCATCGCAAAGAAAGCATCGACCTTCTCGTACGTTCGATACTTTACATGACGTGCGGCTGGCTTGCTATCCCGGGCAAACGGGATGTTGTCATAATGTATTGCAACAAGCTTGTACCCGAGACGCTTCTTTGCAAGTGCGGCCTGGTACGTGAAGAGATGACAGTAGTCGGACGAATGAACAATATCAAAACCGCTCAAATGTTGTTCAAGTCCGATCATCCATTGCCCGATTCCCAACAAACCATCTGCCAATCCGAACATTCGATTGGCGATGTTGCCGGGCAGGAACTGCCAGAATCTCTCGGCACTAGGCAAATTCAGAATAGGAAAAACGATTTCCGAATGATCAAACCAGGGATTGTTTGTTGAAAGACATACAAAATCAAATTCATCTCGCAGAGACTCGTACGAAAGGGTCTCTTCCTTCGATAGATGGTGACCGCGAACGATGGCAATCCGTGGTTTTGTGCTGTTCATCCTGATCGACTATTTCTGAAAGAGTTTTCTGAGGAGCTCCTTTTCCTGCTCCCCCATCGCTCCCGATACCGCAAGGATTCCTACGTAGGAGGTTGCTCCCGCAACGAGGGCGAGAGGAACGGAAAAAGGCTTGAGGCCCACCATTACTGCTGCCAATGCAGCTGATGCCGTGAAAACCCGAACGAACCGGATCCCCCGGAGTGCCGAATATCCTGCCGCCGAACTGAAAAGGGAAAGCGAAAAGAACAAGACGATATCCGTCGCCATTCCGATCGTTGCCACCCCAAGATAACCAAACTTGGGGACAAGGAACAGATTCGCGAGCGTTGACGCCGCGGCCACACCAAGAGAGGTCCACATGCAGTACCTCTGGTGGTTGGTGGCTAATAAGAAGGCGGTAAGGATCCAGGCAAGAAAGCCAAGAGCGTTGCCGGTCACCATAAGCCGAAGAACCGGGGCTGCACCGCTGAACGTTTCGGGATAGATGGCTGAAATAATCTCCGGGGCAAGAACGGTGAGCACGACAGCTGTCGGCATCGACAGCTGTAACATGATTCTGAGGGAATCGGTAAGCGCTTTTTGCAACTTCTCACGTGCCGTAACGAAGAAGTCCGCAAAGATCGGGTACACAACCTGGGAGAGCGCCGCGGGAAGCAACGTCAGGACGGAAATGATCTTGTATCCGGCACTGTAGATTCCCACCTCGTCATTGCCTCGTACAGACCTCAATATTGTGGGGCCAGCAAACGTGTAGAAGGAGATTCCCACAGAACTCACCGCAATCGGAGCGGATTCATGCAGTAACGCTTTCCACAAGGCAGCGTCTGCCCGTAGAATCGGAGCTCCTTGTTTTATTGTATAGAGGACCAACAGGACAACGAGATTTGCGATGCTGACGACGACCGTCAGCTCAAGAACGGTTGAGACGAAAGGAAACTGTCCGATCAGAGCGATGACGGCGACGGACAAGAGCAAATCATTTGCCACGGCACTTGCAGAAACCAGCCCCATTTGTCTGTGTGCTTGAAATGCCGCAAGGAATACCGCCGAGATACCGGTGAAAGCAAGCGATACAGTCGTAAAACCAACGGCCATCATCGTCACTTCATCAAACCTGAATGCGACGGCTGCTCCACAGATGACGATGGTTGCAAAGACCGAAATCAGAATCTTGAGAATGAGGACCGTTCCAACCAATTCCCTGCTTTGGGAAGGTCGTTGCGCAATCTCGCGAATCGTTATCTGTGCAACTCCAATATCGAAAAGTACCTGGAAGAGCGAGCTGAAATAAAGCGCAAAATTGAGAATTCCAAAGCCCTCCACTCCAAGATAGGTCGTCAGATAGTTCAGCCGGACAATCCCCAGAATCAATCCGATCGCTTTGCCGGAAAGCAAGGCCGCGGTATCAAATGCGATCTTCTTCGTTTGCGATGCCATGTGGCTAGAATTCCCTCTTCCAGCAATGGAAGTTACCGGAGGATATGAAAGGCACTCTCATTCTTTTGTTGAACCTCGGAGAAGCCCGGCCGCCTCCCAAAGAGCACGCAGGGGTAAAAGAAAGGGTATAACGATCCACTGGAAGGGATTAGCGTAACGCGCCGCCAGTCGAAGCGTACTTTTGAGCTTGTTCCAATTCTTATACCAGGAAAAATGTCCCCCCGCACTCACCGAAAGTTTGTGCCATATTTTTGCCTTCGGTTCATAAACCAGCCGAAATCCTGCCTTGCACACCCGCAGACACCAATCCACATCCTCGCCGTACATGAAGAATTGTTCGTCCAGATTCCCGATCTTCTCAATGACGGGACGCTTCACGAGAAGGCAGCAGCCGGTGATGTAGTCGACCGCTCTTGCGGTGTCGTACTGTCCGCGATCTTCCTCTCTCAATCCAATATGCGAGATCCATCCCTTCCACCACTCGATCCTTCCGCCGGCAAACCAAATCCGCTTTGGGTCATCGTAATAATAGATCTTCGCCCCAACCATTCCGATCCCCGGATCCGCATCAGCCGCTTTAACAAGCTTCGTGAGGAATTCGGCGTCGACAGTCGTATCGTTGTTCAGCAGGAGGATGTAATCGCTGCCGCGTTCGAGCGCGCGCTTGATCCCGATGTTGTTTCCTCCGGCGAAGCGCAAGTTCGTCTCATTGGGAATCACCTCAACCGATGGAAACTCTCGCTTCACGGCGTCCACAGAGTCATCCGCCGAAGCATTGTCAACCATGATGATGTGCATCGGCGCATAGGAAACCTTCGCCAGCGAATGGAGACATTCCAGCGTGTCGTTCCTGCCGTTCCAGTTCACCAGGATGACGGAGACAGATGGCTGTCCCATGATCTTAAGGCTTTCTTGCGATCACAAGGAGTCCACCGCCCGACTCGACTGTAGTAGAGTACTCGATTGCCATGAAGATGAGAGCGAGGGGAAGGGCAACCAGATAATAGAACGGAAGGAGTATGAAGAGGAGTTTGGACAGGTTCAGCATAAGCATGGGAAATTGAATGCCGATGCGCCACGCAATGCCGCCCCAGGTGCCGTATGTGAACTTCAGCTCATCGACAACAAGCCCGGCCGCCTCGAGTTTGCTTCGGAGCTCCTTCGGAGGATAGCCGTAACGGGCGTGTTCGTCAATAAAGCTTTTTGGCCCGTGCTCCGTATTTGTCTCGGTGCTCGATGGCGTATTGATGACGACCACGCCGCCCGGGTTCAGTGCACGATAGAAACCGCGAAAAACTGCATTATCGTCCTCAATATGCTCCATCACGTCAACGGATAGGATGAGGTTGAACTTCCCTTCGTGCTGCATCGCCGTGAGGTCCTCGACGGCGAACGTCACGTGAGGGAGTCCGGCTTTGGGAAAAAACCTGCGGCAATCTTCAATCTGCTCCTCCTTGACATCGACGGCGTGGATGAGGGTCCAGGGGAACAATCGTGCCACGTAGTACGAATACTGGCCAAAACCGCTCCCCGCATCAAGGATGTGACATGGCCGTGTCTTCGCATTGTTCAGGATCCGCTTCAACGCGCGCTTGACATGCCATTCGCGAAGGAACATGAGACCGAGAACCTGGTAGAAGACCTTCCTCAGGAACACATTATTGCGAACCGCATTTCCTATGACATTCTTGATCGGATCGTATTTCATGGCACTGCAATATGATGCATCATGAGTGAAAAATCAATTTGAAACCCTCGTGGGTTGAAAAACAATAACACGAAGAGCGCGAAGGAGACACGAAGAGCACGAACAAGAACCATCTTCACTTCGTGGAGCTTCGTGATCCCTTTGTGTCCCTTCGTGTAAGTTCTCTCGACGGTGGAATCTCCTTCGCAAGCTCTACGATCGCCTTTACCATCGCGCTCCATGAATACCGGAGCTTTTCCTTTTTTACCCTCTTCTCGAACTTCTTTTCCAGTTTCTTCTGATAGAACTCAACGATGGCATCTGCCAACGCCGCAGGATTATCCGGGGGAACCAAGAAGCCGGTCTCCCCGTCGATGATGACTTCCGCCAGCCCCCCGACGTCGGTCGCTATGACGGATTTGTCAAACTGGTATGCGATCTGAACGATTCCGCTTTGTGTTGCAGAACGGTACGGCAGCACCACGACATCGCTGGCGGAGAAGTATGTCCCGACTTTGTCGTTCGGAACGTAGTCCGCATGGATCGAAACGTGTTTCTCGATGCCCAGAGTCTTCAGAAGCTCGCGGTACCGCCGTTCATCGTCATAGAATTCCCCCACGACCAGGAGTTTTACCGGGATGCGCTGTAGAACGAGGGGGAGCGCTTGCAGGAGGGTTTCGAGTCCCTTGTACCGCCTCACATAGCCAAAGAAGAGAATCATGCGCGGGTCGCGGAGGCCTATCTTCTTTCGGGCCGCACTTTTTGAGATCCCCTTGCCGAAGATCTCGTACACGGGATGTGGGATGAACCGGTATTGAGCAGACGGCCAGAACTCTTTCAGCTCCCGCTCGACTGCCCGCGATTGGGCGATGAAGTAGTCGACGTAGCGGAACGCGAACCTCGTAAACACAACGTCCCCTGGACGCCGTTCGTGAGGGATCACATTATCGCAGATAAAGAGGACCTTCGCTCCCGTCCATTGACGGACCATGGAGGCGATGGCGCCGAAGCACGGCCCAAAAAAGGGAAGCCAATACTTGAAGATCAGAAGGTCGGGTTTCTTACGGGCAATGGCTCGTGCGGCGGTGACCCATGTAATGGGGTTGACCGAATCAATGAGGGGTTCGCTGGGAATTACCACCCCTTCGCTCTCTTGCTCTGCCTGGGATTTCCCCGGGAAAAGGAATGAAGGATATTGTCTCGTGAACGTCACGACCTCGACATCATGCCGGGTGGAGAGGTTCCTGTAAAGCAGCGCAAAATAGTGGGCAATTCCCCCGCGGAGAGGATACGCTGTACCGACAAGGACAATCTTCATTGCTGTATCCCGGCGAATGAGATCAGGCGAACAGCCTCCTGCAGGCATCCGCTGCCTGCTGCACGCTCAAGTATTCCATGCACCGGTATTCTTTGTTCGTGCAGACAGGGTGATAGAAACACCGGCAGGGACGGCTCGGCTCCAGAATAATTCCTTTTCCGTACAATTCGAATTCGTTTCTGTTGAAAATATTGTTGAAGAGGACGATCCGTTTGCCCAGACCGATGGCAATGTGCATTGCCATTGTCACGGCAGTGACGACCAGGTCACATTGGTCGACGAGATTGATGAACTGTTGAAGCGGAAAATGTCCGGGGTACTTCGCCCCCGACATTCTGGCAATCTTTCGGTTCTTCTCATGCTCCTGTTTCCCGCCCAACAGAACCACCTGAAAACCCTGCTTCTTAAGGTTCATTGCAAGTGCAACCCAGTTCTTATCGTCCCAAAGGCGTGAGGTCCAGCGGTCCCCGCATCCTGTATTCAACCCGATGACCCGTTTCTTGCCTTTGATGCCCCACTTGTACTCGCCGGAAGCAAAATTGTCGAGCAGATACGTCTCTCCGTTGAACGTGAGGCCTGCGATTTCAAAGATCTCCCGTTGATAGCTCTTTGTGTTGGCTTTGCTCACGTCGTCGAAAATGCCCGTTTGGAACTTATGTTGCGCATCGGCATCGATTGGCGAAGGCAGGCCATCTCTGAGAATAAATCCCTTTTTCTGGTCCGCCGAAATCTGGCTTGCAAGGGCGCAAGCCTCCCGGTCCTTGTCCAGATTATAAAGAGCATTGAAGTGCATCGATCGGAGGGTTACGACGGTCTTGAGGTTGAGTTCCATCTTGTCGTCCACCATATCGGGAAGCACTTCGGGACTCACCGTGAGCCATGCAATGCGGGCATCCGGATGGTTTTTCTTCAGCGCCCGGAGTAGCGGAGTCGTGCGGATCACGTCTCCTATTGCGCCGAGCTTGATGAGAAGAATCCTGTTCTGCGAACGGTCGTAGTGCTTGCAGTCGGTACCGTCGGCCTCAACGCAGTGGACGCCGAATTCCTTGTGCGGCCTGCACGGCACATCGCCCCGGAAATGCCGGCAGTCGGTCTTGAGTGTCATTGGTCCTTGCATCGTGTTGTTCATGGCGGTGATCAGGTCTTCTTCCGGGCATGGACAAGGATCGTCGTGGAGAGCACGGTCCACGGTGTGGTTTCACCCCGAAAAACAGTCGCTTGCAACATCTTCTTCAATCCCTGATGGCGAAGCACATCGAGCGGTGCAGTGATGTACAGCGAATCCGAGATTTCAAATGAGTGTGATGCCAGGAGCGAGACAAGATCGCGCTTGCGATAGATCCGGGCATTGGCGAATCGGGTGTGGATTGACCGAGGGAGCCAGGAGAAGAACGGAACACGGTTCCACGGGAGCAGGGGGAGGCGCGCCCCGTGCGTTTCGAAGAGCCAGCCCTTATTGGGGACGGTGATGACGAACGATCCTCCCGGTTTGAGAACACGGTGAACCTCACGCAACGCCTGCGCTTCATCGGCAACATGTTCAAGGACATCGTAGCTCACCACCACGTCGACCGATTCCGAAGCAACGGGGAGATTCCGCCCGTCATACACGAGCCCCAGCAGCTTTTCGTTTCCAGACAAGTGGTCGGTCAGCGTCTGGAGATGCTGAAGATGGACGTCGACGGCGACCATCGTGCAACCGGTTCCGGAGAAGGCCAGCGTTTGTGCTCCCGTTCCGCACCCAAAGTCCAAAACGACCCGGTCTCTCAGCTGGACTCTCTCTGCCGTCAGACGAAACCTGCGCCTGATGATGTCAGCCCCATATTCCGCCGGTTTTCCGTGGCTGGGTTCTTTCACGATGCGTTTGACTCCCTGCAAAACGAAGTGCCGGTATGTGCCACGGGGCTCTTACTTCAGAGTTTCCCGTACGGAGTAGGTTCGTTCGCTGTGCTCTTGCCGCGTGATCATCTCCCCCAGCAACCCGATCGAGATGAACTGCACGCCGATAATCACAAGGAAGAATCCCACCATGAAAAGCGGTCTGTTGCTCAGCGCGGTCTCACCCCGCAGCCATTCGATGGAGAGATAAACGTCGATGATCCCCCCGATGAGAAATGAAATGATTCCCCAGACGCCGAAAAGATGCAGAGGGCGCTTGACGTAACGAGTATTAAAGAGAACGGTCAGAAGGTCGAGAAACCCCTTGAAGAATCTGCTCAGTCCGAATTTTGTATGTCCGTACTTTCGGGGATGATGCTGCACCACTTTTTCGCCCACGCGATAGCCCGCCCAGTGGGCGAGAGCAGGGATATAACGGTGCAGCTCGCCGTACACATTGATTTCCTTGACTACTTCTCTCCTGTAGGCCTTCAGGCCGCAGTTGAAGTCGTGCAGCGGAATTCCCGTCATTTTTGCCGTGACAAAATTGAAGAACCTCGAAGGAATGGTCTTTGAGACGGGATCAAACCGCTTCCTCTTCCAGCCTGAGACGAGGTCATATGAATCTCCCATCGCCTCGATCAACCCGGGTATCTCAGCGGGATCATCCTGGAGGTCGGCGTCCATGGTGGCAACGAATGTCCCCCGGGCTTCGGCGAATCCCACGGAAAGTGCGGCCGATTTTCCGAAATTCCTGCGGAAGCGGACGACTTTGACGCTCTTGTTCTCCCTGTGCAGAGTCTTGAGAACGCCGAAGGAACCGTCTGTGCTGCCGTCGTCGATGAAGATCACCTCATACGGTTTTCGCAGCTCCTTGAGCGCATTCTTGATATTCCCGAGAAGCTCGGGAAGCGATTCCTCTTCGTTGTAAAGAGGAACAATGACGCTGAGGTAGGGTGGGGTCGCTTTTGGCATTGGACGTTGGTTGGAGGAATGTCGTTGAAAAATGGTAACGGAATTTCGGAGGAAAAGCAACCAGAGGATAGAAGCGCAAGGAGGTTTCAGGCATCATGCTTCAGGTTTCATGCTTGAATCCTGAAACTTTGCGCCACAGGCGCATCCGCTCGACGAGTCGTCGACCTTCGGCGGAGAAACTTGAATCATGAAACCTGAACCCTGAAACCACCAAGTTCTTCTTCGTCCGCCTTTGCTTCTCCCCGCGTCGTTGGTTATATTGGAGTGATTTTAGCGCCCGATGAATGATCGTTCCCAAAAAATCTCTTGGTCAGAATTTTCTTCGTGATGAAAACGTCGCCCGGAATATCGTGGAGGCCCTCTCTCCGCGCAAAGACGACCTCCTTCTGGAAATCGGGGCCGGAACCGGCTCGCTGACCAACCATTTGATCGGCAGGTCCGATCACTTTCTTGTTGTCGAGATCGATTCGAGAGCCGTTGAGGCATTAAGGGAAAGATTCGGGAAGACCCTGGAGATACTCCAGCAGGACGTGCTGGAGTTGGATCCCCGATTGCTGTCGGGGAAGTATGGGAAGCGCGTGAGAGTGGCCGGGAACATCCCTTACTATATTACGAGCGATATCCTTTTCTGGCTCGTTGACAACCGGGCATCCTTCGAAGATGCGGTGCTGATGATGCAGGCCGATGTTGCCCGGCGGCTCGTTGCCCGGAATCGCACAAAAGACTACGGCATTCTTTCTGTTGTGACCCAGTGTTACACCGAATCGGAAATCCTCTTTCGTGTCTCGCGAAATTCGTTCTACCCCGTGCCCAACGTTGACTCAGCCGTTGTGCGGCTCCGAATACGCCAATCGGTGCCTGAGCACGATGAGAAACTCTTCAGGTCGGTTGTTCGCGGGACATTCGGGAAAAGGCGGAAAACGCTGTACAACGGATTGAGATTCATGGGGTTTACGGCGGAAGATCTTGGTTCCATCGGACTCGATTTGAAGAGGCGGCCCGAAGAGTTGAAGGTGGAAGATTTTCTTGACCTCACGCGAAAACTGAATGATCAAGCTTCTGCAAAAACGGTACCACAGAGAACACCCCGTAAAAAACATCCCGACTCAAAACATCCCGACTGAAAGCGGGACAGGTCGGGACAGGCGGGGGCAAGCAGAGAAGGCACACCCGCCCGACCGAACGCATTTGACCTCTGAACGGTCGTTCGGGCGGGGAGAACACAGAGGGTAAGAATTCTCTGTGATCTTTGTGATACTCTGTGTTCCCTGCCGGTCCACGACTCCCTACGGGTCTTCGACCCGATAGGGTCGTAGACTTACGAGTCGAAGACTCGTAGAGCAGGCCGGGGCGCCGCAGATCCCGCCCCGAAGGGGTCCATTCGGGAAAGGGATGCCTTCGGCATTAGCCCCCAACCGTTATACAGCGGTGTCATTTTCTGATTGCGTTTTGCGGCATCTTTGGTCGGCTAAGGAGCTTCGACAACCACAACCATTTATGGCAAACCAAACAGCGCTCATTATTATTGATATGCAGTTCGGGGTATTCGAAAGCGCTATCATCCCCCCAGTCTCTGGGGCCAAAGAACTGCTTTCCAACATAGGCAAGTTGATTGCAAAGGCCCGAAATGCGTCTGTGCCGATCGTTTTCGTTCAACACAACGGGGAGAGTGGACACCCCCTAGAGCACGCGACTGCCGGATGGAACATCCATCCCGCCATCGCTCCGACAGACCAAGATATCCTTATTCAGAAATCCACTCCCGATTCATTTCATAACACGCAGCTTCAAGAAGAACTGGAATCAAGAAGAATTCGAGAGTTGGTGATCGCCGGAATACAAACTGAATTTTGTATTGATACAACCTGTCGCCGAGCCTTTAGCCTGGGTTACCAAGTGACTCTCGTCAAAGATGCCCACAGCACTTGGGACACGGAGTCTCTCTCGGCGCGGCAGATTATCGCGCATCACAATGAGATCTTGGAGCAATGGTTCGCTAAAACAAAGGAAGTCAAAGACATTGATTTCAACAGCAGGAGCTGAGGTGCCGCAAAACGCCGGCACAACACAGTTACCAATATGAAGTGGAGACTCTATGAAGCCCTATGGAATCTTGTTCTGGATATTGACCTTTCTGCTCACCTCATGTTCAGACAAAATCACGAATGTGACTCCCGGGCCGTCGTTTGATCTCGGCCCGTACGTGTCTGATTCTGCCACACGTGCCTTGTGGCATTTCGATGAGGTCAGTGGTGACACAGTCGCCGATTTTTCCGCATACCAAAATACTGGAACTGCCGTTGCAGCAACTATAGGTTCGGGGAAGTATGGCAATTCACGAACATTCAACGGCACCAGCAGTTATGTTTCTTTCCCTTCCGACTCATCCTTCAACCTGGACACCTTGAGTTTCACGATGGATGTTTGGTTCAAAACAACTACCACGAAGGGAGCATTCTTACTCCGCAGGGGCCTTGCCCCTGTTGCTGGCTACTTGGTTGCGATTAACGGTGGACGAGTGCAAGGTATGATTGGGAATCGAGGGGATAGTTCCTGGCCGGACACCCTTATTTCTCTCACGAGTGACAGCACATTCAATGACGACCAATGGCATTGCGTCTCCTTTGTACGTGATCGAGGTATCCGAAAACTGTTACTCTATGTAGACGGGAAGCTGGCCACCCAACCAGTTGACGACAATTTCACCTTGCCACTTGAGAACGATCGACCGCTTACAATCGGTCGCTGGGAAAATGATATGTATCCGGATTTCTTTGTGGGTTCTCTTGATGAAGTTCGCATTAAGCGCGGCGTCCATCATTGAATGCGTGCCACCTAACCGGTCGCTAAACCTGATTTTTGTAAGGAGAGAAGTTATTTTGAGTCCAATGCTAGTCGTAAAGAAGTTATGTGGAAACAACCCAGCAAACGTATCTATCATCGCAGTCCGCAACGCCTGTCTCCCGGCAGGCAGGGCAGGCAGGTGTGTCATGTTTTTGAATGCGGTTTCACGTTCTTTTGACTGACCAATGGCAGAACAGGAAGAAAATAACGAATCCGAATCGGCCCAGCCCCGTGAGCTGATCGAAGTCGACGATGAACTCATTCGTGACATTGAGGATATCGTCAAATCCCGGTCGGAATTCCTCCTCCTGAATATTCTTCAGGACCTCTATCCCGCCGACATAGCGCACATCATCAACCGGCTCGAGGTTGATGAAACCAATTTTGTTTTCAATCTGCTTCCAAACGATGTCGGAAGCGAGGTCCTCCTTGACCTCGACGAAGTGCACCGTGAACGGTTGCTTGCGACTCTTCCTCAGCCAAAGTTGACGGAACTGGTCGACAAGATGGATTCCGACGATGCGGCCGACATTGTCGGCGAACTCTCGGATGAGAAGGCCGAAGGGGTCCTCGAGACGATGGATGTTGAAGACTCCTCGCATGTCGAGGAGCTGCTGAGGTACGACACATCCACCGCCGGCGGCATCATGGCGAAGGAGGTGGCCGTCGTCCACAAGAAAGATACGATCAAGAAGGCCATCAGAGAAGTGCGGAGGATGGCGAAGGAGCACAAGAATATCTATGCGGTGTATGTTGTGGACGATGACGGATTGCTCGTGGGGAGCGTGCCTCTCCAGCAGCTCCTGCTGTTTGCGCCGAACAAGCGGATTCAGAAGATCATGGCTGCCGAGGTGATGAGCGTGACAACGGATGTCGATCAGGAGGAAGTGGCCCAGGTGTTCAAGAAGCACGACATTGTCGCTTTGCCCGTGACGGACAAGGCAGGCAAGCTGCTTGGGCGCATCACTGTCGACGACATTGTCGACGTTTTGGAAGAGGAACATGTGGAGGATGTGGCGCGCCTCGTCGGATCCGATGCCGACGAACTGGAACGTCGCTCCCCCATGCAGGTCGCAATGCTGAGACTCCCCTGGGTTGTGTTGACGCTCGCCCTTGAGTTGGTCGCAGCGTATGTCGTACACCGTTTTGATGCAACCCTGGGAAAAGTGATCCTCCTCGCGTCGTTCATGCCTATTATTTCGGCCCTCTCGGGCAACACGGGATTGCAGTCGGCAGCAATGGTGGTACGAGGCCTGGCGACGGGGCATGTCGATATCACGCGGTGGTGGAATCCCGTGATCAGGCAGTTTCAGACAACCTTGATCATCGGTGGCGTTTGTGGCTTCCTTCTCGCGCTCGTTGCGGGATACTGGCACGGAACTGCCATCTTCGGTTTTGTGGTCGGTATCTCGATGTTCCTTTCGATCAATATTTCCGGCTTTGTCGGAACGGTCACGCCGATGCTCTCCAAGAGCGCCGGTTTTGATCCCGCTCTGACCGCAGGGCCGTTTGAGACGGCGTTTCAAGACGTTGTGGGGATCACCATTTTCCTTTCGATTGCCACCCTTCTCCTACAGTGGCTCTGACGCATGAGATTCCGTGACCTGCTTGCTTCGCTTTCTGCCGCAGACCTGGTCAGCGTCCTCTTTCTTTCCTTTCTTTCCATTCTTAACATCGCCTTTGCCTCTCGGGTGACGGCCTGGCCGGAGCTTCTCCTCGTCAACACAGGGTTTACAGCCCTCATTCTTTTCCTTGCCAACAGGGCCGAAACTCGCAAGACGCGGCTTTATATCGGCCTGCACCGCTGGTACCTGTACATTGTCGTTCTCGTGGTGTTCAAAGAATTGTATTTCATGATTCGCCCTATTCACCCGGTGGATTATGATCGGTTGCTTATCGAGGCGGACCGATGGTTGTTCGGGGTCGATCCCACTGTGTGGCTTTTCCAATTTGCCCATCCGGTGATCACGGAGATTCTGCAAATTGCCTATTCATCGTACTACCTTCTGTTTCTGATCCTGGGAATCGAAATCTACCGAAAGCACACGCTCAAGTCGTTCGACAAGGCCGGCTTTCTTATTGTCTACGGATTCTTCCTTTCATATCTGGGCTATTTCCTTCTCCCGGCGATCGGTCCCCGGTTCACCCTCCATGATTTCCATTCGCTCTCGAAGGAACTCCCGGGGCTTTTTCTCACGGAACCGCTCCGGGCATTTGTCAATTTCGGAGAATCTGTTCCCACGAATATTCCCAATCCGGCGGAAGTTGTTCAGCGCGATGTTTTCCCGAGCGGGCACGCGCAGCTGTCGCTCATCGTTGCATATCTGGGATTCCACTTCAAGCTCTCAAGCCGCTGGGCGCTGGGCGGTTTTACTGCATTGCTCATTGTAGGCACAGTGTATCTTCGCTATCATTATTTCGTAGACGTAGTCGCCGGAGTGTTGTTCTTCTGGTTTACAGTCTGGAGCGGGCATCACATTGAAACCTGGTGGCTCGACAAACGGCATGCAATGGAAAACGCTCAAAGCTCGACCGGTTAGTGAAACTTTGTGTCCTTCATGTCCCTGCCTGCCGGCAGGTAGGTTTGTGGTTCGATAAAAGAAGCGAAACATGAAGGCACGAAGTCGTATTGCAAGTGACTCGGAATTCAGATAAGTTGAAATTGGAATCTACCTCATGACACAGGAAGAAATGACAAGAGAGCTCGAGGCACTCGCAGCCAAGAGCGGAATCGGAATCCGGTATGAGAAGGGTGATTTCGAAGGTGGTTTTTGCGTGCTGAAAGATGAGAGGCTGATTGTGGTGAATAAGAAACTTCCACCTCAACGCAAATCTTCGATTCTTGCCCAGGGACTTGCAGAGATCGGGATTGAAGAAATGTACCTCAAACCGGTTGTCCGTGAGTTCATCGAAGACGAACTTGCCAAGCTCTCCAGGCCCTGACCGTATGGAAAAACTGAAGCCGTTACTCCTCTTTCTTATCCTCATCCTCATCGCGGTTCCTGTTATCGTCTGGCTCTATCCGTCGACGCATCCAAACGGCGGCATCCGGCTCGATACCGATTCGGAAGAGATTGTCGGCCTGTCGCAAAACATCCTCGATTCGCTTCAAATTCCGCGCGAAGGCCTCAGGTCGGTGGTAGAACTTCGCGTCGACAAGGACCTTGTGAGGCAAACACAGGCGGAGATGGGGCTTGCCCGGTCCAATGAGCTGCTGCGAACCTCGATCCCGGGTTACTTCTGGGAGGTGCGATGGATTTCGGGTGAGGCAATGGGATCCGGCAGCCGGAGCGACCGGCGAGAGGCGGAAAAGGCCCTCGATATGCTGCGAGGAAGGATGACCCTGCGGTTGACCGGTTTCAGCAAGGTCCTTTCCCTCGAACGAATATTCCCGGACAGCCTTGCAGTGAAATCGTTGACGTTGTCCGTAGCGCGCACAAGGGCACGCGCCTTTGTCGCGCAGCACGGAGCCTTGTCCGGCGGGATCGATCCGGGGGAGCCGTTCTCGGAACGGACGCTGACAATGCCTTATCGCACCGATTATGAGTTTACCTGGAATACGACGTGTCCGCCGTTGGCAAATCCCGTGAAGCTCACGGTGCTCGTCTCGGGAAATACACTTGCGAAGGTCGAGACGCAATTCAATGTTCCCGTTGCCTATTCAAAGCAGCGATTTGAGGATGCAGTCAATATTGTCATCGTTGTTCTCTCGGCGATAGTCATTCTGGCCCTGATAATTCTTGCATTCAAACGGTTCCGCTCGTTCGAGATCGGATTTCGCCTTGCGATCATTGTAGGTGTCCTTTCCGCCCTGTGGGTGGGCCTCGAAGTGTTCCTCTCCGCCGAAGTTGGGTACGGATGGGAACTGTGGTTGTCCTTGATCTTCGGTTCGCTGTTTGTGGGTGGGGCTGTGCTGCTTATCTGGGCCGCCTGTGAATCCGTGGGACGGGAGGTCTGGAATGAAAAATTCGTCTCACTCGATCTCCTCGTCAAGGGACACTTTATGCATTCCCGCGTTGGTGCCAGCGTCTTCAGGGGAATCGGGCTCGGACTGGGATCCCTTGCTCTCTGGTCCCTGATGGTCACAGTGACCGGCATGATGACAAACGTCTGGGTCTCTCCGTCAGGTGACAATACGCTTCGTCTCTTTTCGGTTCCGACATCCTCATTGCTGATCCTTGCCCACAATTTCTATGCGACAGTCTTCTTCTTTGCCCTGTTTGTACTGTTTGCAGTCTCTTATCTCAGAAGGTACTTCACGTCTCCCGTTGTTTTGATTTCGATTTGCGCTCTTGTGCTTGGAATCATGCGCCAGGGAAATTTCTTTCCCCTCCCGGCTGGAATTATCGTGTATGCGGTTATCGGTGCAGTGCTGGCCTGGTCTCTTTACAGGTACGATGTCCTCGCGGCGTTCCTGGTCATGTTCACGATGGCCTCGGCGCAGGAAGCCTATGCGCTCTTTGTCGCAGGACATGCATCGTACGAAGTATCTGGCACTGTGACCGTCCTCTTCTTCGGAGTGCTTCTTTTCGGCTCCATAGGGACGCAATTCAGAAAGAATGAGATTACGGATTTTGACTCGATCGTTCCCGTCTTTGCCCGGCACATCACGGAGCGGCAGCGTCTGCAGCAGGAGCTGGAAATTGCACGTCAGGTCCAAATGAGTTTTCTGCCAAAGAGCGATCCAAAGGTGCACGGACTGGACATCTCCTCGCGTTGCGTGCCGGCCCTTGAAGTGGGCGGAGATTATTATGACTTTGTCATACACTCTCCGAAGGAGCTTGGAGTCGCCATCGGCGACGTTTCAGGAAAGGGGACGCAGGCGGCGTTCTACATGACGTTGGCGAAAGGTTTTCTCCGCGCGCTTTCCAATCCGGCGGGTTCCGTCAGCGACGTGTTGACACAAATCAACAGACTGTTCTATGATAATGTGGAGCGCGGCGCGTTCATCAGTATGGTGTACGGCATCTTCGATATGGGAAAAAAGAGGCTCCGTCTCACACGTGCAGGACATAATCCGGTTCTCGTATGGAAGGCAAAGAAACAGAAGCTCGAAGTGATCCAACCGAATGGGCTTGCCCTGGGACTTGAGAAGGGGAGGGAGTTCTCCAAAACGATTGAGGAAGTGAAGATTCCCTTTGCAAAGGGCGATTGCTTTATTTTCTATACGGACGGATTTACGGAAGCCATGAATAAGAAGATGGAAGAATACGGGGATGAACGATTTGCCGCGACGGTGCAGAACTATGTGACCCGCTCGTCAAAAGAAATACTCGAGGGGATAATTCGTGATGTGCGGATTTACATTGGAAAAGCAAAACAGCACGACGACATGACGCTCGTGGTGGTAAAAATATCGTGAGAACGAGAGCAGCGATGAGAATTCTTGTGATCAACGGCGCGAACCTGGGATTGTTGGGTAAGAGAGAACCCAAGTTCTACGGCACCATCTCTCTCAAGGAGATCCAGCAACGACTGAAGAAGAAATTTCCCCGCGTCCGTTTCAGGTTTGTTCAAACGAACAGTGAGGGGACGATTGTGGATCATCTGAACAAGGCGTTTGACGGCGGAGTCGACGGGGTGGTGATCAATCCGGGCGCGTACGCGCACTATTCATATGCCATTCGCGACGCGATAGCGGCGCTCTCCATCCCGGTGGTTGAGGCCCATATTTCGAATGTCCACGCGCGCGAGGAATGGCGGCGGCACTCCGTCATTGCACCCGTATGCGCCGGAGTCGTGGGCGGGTTTGGATGGATGACGTATGAACTGGCTGTGCGCTTTCTCGTGGAGCGGGAAAAATGATCAAGGCCGTTGTGTTCGATCTCGACAACACGCTCGTGGATTTCATGGCCATGAAGCGTCAGGCCGTGGATGCGGCAATTGCCGCCATGCGCGATGCGGGGCTGAAACTTCCCGCCGATGAAATCAAGCAGCGTATCGACGAGATCTACAAGCTGAAAGGGATTGAATTTCAGAACGTCTTCGATCAACTCCTGTACGACGAGTTCAGCAAGATCGATTACAAGATCCTCTCTTCCGGCGTTATTGCCTATCGGCGGGCGAGGGAAGCAGCCCTTGTCCCTTATCCGCATGTCTATATGACTCTCATGGATCTGACGAAGATGCAGCTGAAGCTTGCGGTTGTCTCCGATGCGCCTGCGAGGGAGGCATGGCTGCGACTGTGTTATCTCAATCTTCATCATATTTTTGATGTGGTGGTAACGTTTGATGACACGGGTGAGCGGAAGCCTGCTCCGGGACCGTTCAAGAGAGCGCTTGAGAAACTGGGAGTTAAACCTTCAGAGTCGCTGATGATCGGGGACTGGGCTGAGCGGGATATGATTGGAGCAAAACAGGTGGGGATGAAGACGGTCTTTGCCCGATATGGGGATACGTTCGGAACCGTCAATTCCCATGCGGATTATGATGTCGATGATATTGCGTTGCTGGTCGGAATCGTAAGGAAAGAGAACGGTTCAGCGTGAGTAAAGGAATTATCAAAGGAATTGGAGTTGATGTGGTGGATGTCCGCCGCATGAAGAAAACCCTTGCGGAACAAGGGACTGCGTTCAAGAAGAAGGTGTTTACCGCAAAAGAAGTCGAGTATTGTATCGCAAAGAAGAACCCCCACGAACATTTTGCAGCCCGCTTCGCGGCCAAGGAGGCGGTGGGGAAGGCAATGCAAACCGGATGGCACGGGCAATTCAGGTGGAAGGATGTGGAGGTTGTGAATGAGCCGTCCGGGGCGCCGAAGGTCGTACTCCACCGGGATGTCGCCGAAACTCTTCGCAATTGTACCATCCATCTCTCGTTGTCTCACACTGAGAATACCGTCGTCGCTTTTGCCATCATAGAAACCCGCTAGACTCCTCGTGCGTTCGTGTCCTTCTTCTTGTTTCGGTCAGGATCTACCGGGTAACTCGAAGAACGCAAAGGCGTTTGTCCCGCCTTGCGGTCACTTCATCCCTTAATTTTCGTTAATCCTCGAAACATTTGATGCATTTTTCCCGTTATAGATGTATATAAAGACAACGACTTCCACCAGGGTGACGCTATGAAGAAACTACTTATTTTTGCATCGATCGGGATTCTGGGTGCGTTGGTGCTTCTGAAAGGTCTGCAGAGCAAGCAGGCTGTCTATCACTTTGTCGAATCCGACGAAGGGAAGAACTTTGGAGCATTTCCGCCTGAGATCCCTGAAGATCAATTCGACGAAATGTTTGTTTGAACCTCCTTAAGGTTCACCTACGCTACAAAAGGAAACGCCCGACATGGTCGGGCGTTTTTGTTTTGATGTAAATTCTCCCTCAATTGAACCGAGGAACAAACGCTAATCCAAATGCAAATCCTGTGAGGTCTTTGAATGCGGTGGAAGGAGCTCCAAGCGTGAAGGGAAGGCCAAACACATGCTTCACTTCTGCAAACCCCGAGAATCCGCTGGCGAGGTTGACAAGAAGTCCGGCTTTCACGTCAGGCGCTATTGTCGAACCGATTGTTCCCTGATACGGAAAGGCCATGACCATCCCCCCAATACCGACGTAGGGCCGAACATCGCCTTCAGCCAGGTAGATCGTGTAGTCCGCTCCGAACATCCCCAGTCCAAACCTGATTCCGCGCAGCATCGAACGGGTCGATTCCCCCTGATTGTAAGGATCACGAATTCCAAGCGGAGCATAATCTTCAATGTTCACCGGATCGGCGACGTTCCTGAATCGGAACATCACTCCTCCAAGCAGATCAATCGATTCAGATCGGGATTGAAACACACTGTACTGAAGAACCAATGAGGCTCCGAAGAGTCGTTCGCCCCCGATGGTGTAGCCCGCGTATGAGATAGTTGGTGAGAAGAATGAAGAGCTGCGAATCACGCGGGATATTCTCTGCTCTCTTAACGCATTCGGGGTTTGATTCAGATCGGGTGCAGGAATCTGCGCCGCTGCAACGCTGATGATGAGTGTTAACGAAGCAACCACAACGACCTGTTTCATATGCCGTCCCTCCAAGGGTTGACTAATGATAGCGAGTTCCCGAACAATCCGCAACTGCCGGACTTCTCCGTGTTCTCTGTGCTGCTCTGTGCTCTCTGTGTAACTTTTATTGAATCTGGGAGTGATTACACTGAGAGCACTGAGAAGTCACAGAGAGCACAGAGAGGCTCAATTCTCTCCCGAAACCTCGGTCATCTCCGAACTAAGCTGATCCCAATCAACATATCCCTTTTCCAGCGATCTCTGCAATTCTCCGTATTCCGACGTCCTCTCTCTCACATCCTCACGATGATAGAATCCCTCGTTTGCCATCATTTCCTCAAGCTCCTTCTTCCTCAACTCCCACCGTTGAATATCCTCCTCAAGTTTCCTCAATTTCTTCTTGAGAGGTTCCAGATGTTTATGCTGTTCCTTCCGCTGCTCCGCCTCGAGTCGTTTTCGCTCCTTGACATTGTGTTTTTCAACGTGTGAAACGGATAGGGGCTTTCCATCCGCCTTTCTCTTTCTTTCCAGGAATTCACTGACCGTCCCGATGTGCCTTCGCACTTTTCCGGGGGCAAACTCCAGGACAGTGTTCACAATGGGATCAAGAAAGGAGCGGTCGTGCGACACGATGACCAGCGTTCCTTCAAATGATGCGAGAGCCGACTGGAGCACCCCCTTCGATTGCATGTCGAGATGGTTGGTCGGTTCGTCCATGATAAGAAGATTCGCGGGCCGTAGAAGCATTTTTGCCAGGGCAAGCCTGCTTTTTTCTCCTCCGGAAAGGACCGAGACTTTCTTGAAGACATCGTCGCCGTGAAACAGGAATGATCCGAGAAGATTCCGCAGTTGTGTCCGAATCGGTCCCTCGGCCACTTCATCGACGACCTCGAGGACGGTTTTTTGAAGGTTAAGCTCTTCCGCCTGATGCTGCGCATAGTACGAAATGCTGACGCTATGCCCCACCTTCCTTTCACCGCCGTCGATTGCTTCATTTCCGGAGAGGATCCGCGCGAACGTGGATTTGCCTGCTCCGTTGACGCCGACGACCGCTATCCGCTCTCCGCGCTCAATGCGGCAATCCAAATCTGAAAAGAGCCTGAGTGATCCATATCTCTTGTCGACATTCAGAAGTTCGAGCACCACGCGCCCGCTTGGTGGAGGAGTGGGAAAGGTGAAGCGAAGGCGTTCCGACGTCGTGTCCATTTCGAGCGATTCCATCTTTTCGAGGCGTTTGATGCGGCTCTGAACCTGGCTTGCCTTCGAGGATTTGTATCTGAACCGCTCGATGAACCTCGTCTCCTTCTCCATGAATTTCTGCCGGTTCGCGATTGCCCGCCCCTGTTGTTCCCTTCGCAATGCGCTCTGTTCCACGTACGAAGAGTAATTCCCCGTGTATTCTTCGGCCCTTCCCGGGTCGAGCGCTAATGTCCGGGTTGTCAGCTCATCCAAGAACGCACGGTCGTGTGAGACAAGAATCACGGAACCGTCATAGGCCTTGAGGTGGTCTTCAAGCCATTGCTGGGACTCGATGTCGAGATGGTTGGTCGGCTCGTCGAGTAGCAAAACGGAAGGCTCCTGCAGGAGGAGTTTGGCGAGCTCGATGCGCATTTGCCAGCCGCCGCTGAATTCTTCGGTCATGCGCCCGAAATCGGTGGTGAGGAATCCGAGCCCCATGAGCACTTCTTCGGTCTTCGATCTGATTCTATAGGCATCCATCTCCTCGAATCGATGCTGAAGTTCGCCCATGATTTCCACCAGTTCGGGAAATTCCTCATGATCGTGGGGGAGGTGGGCGAGTTTCTGTTGGACCTCGGAAAGCCGTTCTCCGACCTCAAGAACGTGCGCGAAGGCGGTTTCAGCCTCCGCGTACAGGGTCTTCCCGCTGGCTGCGATCCCTTCCTGAGGAAGATATCCTACGGTGACATAGCCGGCCTTTTCAACCACTCCTTCGCTGGGACGATGGAGCCCGGCGATGGAGCGAAGCAGCGTGGTCTTCCCGGAGCCGTTCGGGCCTACAAGGCCGATCCGGTCGTGGGGGCCGATGGCGAGGGAGACGTCCTTGAAGAGCGTCCGTTCGCCGAAGAAGACTGCGATATTATTGAGGGAAAGCATGAGGGAATATAAGAAACAGAGGTCAGAAATCAGAGGTCAGAGATCAGAAATTAGAGGTCGAAGATTAGAAATCAAAGGCGAGATCTCGCCCGACGAAGTCCGCCTGGCGGACGTGGTCGTGAGTCCGATCCCCTGATCGGACAAGCAAGAGGCCCAAAGAGGATTGCACCAAAAAAAAGCCCGACGAGTGTCGGGCTTCCTGATATCGTATTTGTGTTCGGACTGCTATTTCAAGAGAATCATCTTCCTCACCTGATTCAGCATGCGCTGCGGATTTCCCACCGCGACAGCATGAATCCGATAGAAGTAGATGCCACTCGGAACCTGTGCATTCCAGAAGACCTCGTAATACCTTGCTTCCTGTTCCTCATCCACCAGCAGGGTGACGCGTCGGCCGAGCAAATCATAGATTTCTATCTTCACGCTGCTGCGTTCAGGCAGCCCGTACCGAATTACGGTGGCGGGGTTGAACGGATTCGGATAGTTTTGTGAAACTGAAAATTCCACCGGAATCTGACTCAGAAGATCCTCAATGCTCGTTGGGGCGTTCGGTGCGGCGTTGACTTCATTCGAATAAGGGCTTTGATTCCCTGCGCTGTCCAGAGCCGAGACCCTGAAATAATATCGTGTTCCGTTTGTCAGGCCGGAGATCGTGGTGCTTGTATCTGCCGCACCTCCTGAGGTAGTGTCAACTGCATTTGTGGGATTTTGGGAGGTTCCCTGATAGATCACATATTGGAAGAAATCCGCTTCGGCATTCCTTGCCCACTTCAATCCAATTTGCAGACTGGAAGAATCTGCAACGATGAGATTCTGAGGAGCCATCGGCGCGGTCCGATCGGCCGGTGCGGTATTCACCTCGTTCGAATAGCCGCTCTCATTGCCCGCGGTGTCGACTGCCGTCACACGCAGATAGTAACGCGTCCCGTTTGTCAACCCCGTGAACGTCTTCGATGTGTCGCCCGCACCCGCAGTGGTCGAATCGACCTTTGTAGTCGGACCCGGCGAGGTCCCGCGATAAACCCGGTACCGCAGGAAATCGGGTTCCCCGTTCTTCCGCCACTTGATGGTGATCGTCCGGCTCGAAGAGTCG
>Ga0209211_10002890_pt1 | contig 28833 bp, 27 predicted proteins | sample RifGroA2_FD_183992 | JGI IMG/M metagenome (GOLD analysis project Ga0209211, IMG submission 183992) | Groundwater microbial communities from Rifle, Colorado, USA - Groundwater A2 (SPAdes) (version 2) | ecosystem: Environmental > Aquatic > Deep subsurface > Groundwater | place: Rifle, Colorado...
TGTTTGACTACGATAGGTTGTTAAGAGTAATATCTTAACAATTATGTTGCAAAAACTTCACAAAAACGCCAAAACAAATTACAGCATCAGAAAGGAAATCAAAGAAAGCGATTTGTCCGTTTCCGCTTTGGCGGAAAAATTCAACATATCTTGGATAACCGCCAAAAAATGGAAAGAAAGAGCGTCGTTGGAAGACAAAACATCTCGTCCGGACAAAATCAGAACCACCTTGTCCGAAAAGGAAGAAGACCTGATTCTGTTTGAAAGAAAGAAATTCAAGAAAACGGTCGATGAAATATATCTGACTTTGGAAAAAGATATTCCCAACTTGTATCCGCAGAAAGTCTACCGTTGCGTCAGAAGATACGGATTGTCGTCTTTGCCGGAAGAGTTTGTCCTGGCGGAAAGAAAAATCAGAAAATTCAGAAAATACACCATCGGTTATCTGCACCTAGACACCCTGTTTTCGCCTAAAATAGCCAAGAAACGCTACTACATCTTTACCGCCATAGACCGAGTGTCCAAGGTCGGCTTTCTTTGGATATCCACCAAAAAGACCAAAGAAATGGGAGCGATGTTTCTGAAAAAAGTTTTGAGATTTTATCCTTATGCTATACACTACATACTAACGGACAACGGCTTTGAGTTTTCATATAAAGCGTTGCCCAAAGGAAAGAAAACGAAGAAAGTTCATCCGTTTGACATCATTTGCCAAAAGAACAAAATAGAACACCGAACCATAAAGTTCAAACATCCTTGGACTAACGGAATGGTGGAGAGATTCAACGGCAAGATCAAAAGCAAAGTTTTCAAAAGATACCTGCTGGCGGACAGGCAAGATTTGGAAACCAAGCTGATTGAATATTTAAACCGCTACAACTTTGAAGTTCGCCTGAAACAAATTGATTACATGACACCGGCCGATTATTTAAAAAAGAAGTTTAATAAGTCTATACAACCTATCGTCTGCTAACAATTACCGTTTTGCCACCACCACAAAATCTTATCTTTGTGTTCTTCTAAAAATTCAATAAACTGTTCCTCTATCTTACTGTCAAAATTAAGATAAACTTTTTTATCCTTTGGTTGTTTATAAACAGATAACTTAAACCCAAACGGCTTATACACATGCGGATTGTAATTTCTATTTTCAACTATTTCCCAATCGTTATCCCACTCCTCCGTTTCTTCGATTTTTTGTTTTATATCTTTTTCTTTAATCGGTTCATATGCCCGCACCGCTTCATCGAAAATCTTGCTAAAAATTTCGTGATTATTCAATACGATGTTTTGGACATAAATAATTCCGTTATCCAAAAGATTGACTCCCATATATTTTTTAAACCATCTATATAATGCCATTTTTACTATCGGCAAAGATCTTTTTGGCGCATAGCCGTTGAGATTAATTTTAATCACATTTTCAAACGCCCGTTCTTTATCGTCTGCCGACAAATACGCTCGGAAAAATTCATCTGAATTAAGCTTTTCCGCAGACAAATGGTCAAACAAATTCAAGTCAATTTTTTTATTTAGTATAATCTCGTCTTTCCCTGACAAATTTTCCGTATCAATTTTATCTTTTAGTTTTTTAATATTTTTTGTTATCGTCGCCGCAGAAAAATCACCAATTTTAATTCCAAAATTACCGCAAAATACTTGGTTAAATATTTCATTAAAACTTGCGGTAATATCGCCGTAATCAATTCTGTTTCTATAATATGACTTTAGTTTAAGCGGTCTATAAATGTCCTCTCTTTTAACAAAAATTGACTTAATAATATTCGGATTGTATTTTTCGTATTCAACCGTAAAGCTTTTTACATTCGTATAAACAAAAGCCTTATTTAAAACATCGTTTTTGTAATGAAACGCTTCTGGCATGCGCAAAATGCGCCCGACTGTTTGGATTTCAAAAACCAAGCTTTTTGTCTCTCTAAATTTCACCAATATTTGCGCTCGCGGACAATCCCAACCGGTATCAACCGCCTGTTTAAAAATTAGAAACTCCGCATCATCGTTATTTTTCGTGATAAGTTCCGCCTCTTGATTAACTTTCTCGTCAGTTAACCACACAGCCAGCTTGTGATTGTCTTTATTAACGCCTCTTTCGCCTAAAAAGCTTTCAATAAAATCTTTTTTATCACTACCTGTTTCGCTATTCGGTATCTGCACCAAAACTAACGGATTCATTTCAACACCTTCTTTTTCGTAAGCTTTTTTCAATTCCAATCTTTTGCGATACGCCATTTCCATCACTAATTCCTGCGAAGTTATTTCATCATCGTCAATTTTATCAATATCTTCGTTTATAATGATTTCTTTTTTTATCATTCCCTCGTCAATCACATCGTTTGATTGCACTTCAACTTTTTCGTTATATTGCCCTTCATGTAAAATCGGCGTTGCGCTCATTTCAATCGTCAAATCCGGTTTAACAATTTCATTGCGCAATTCAAACGCTCGCTCGGCTTTGTCGCGAGAATGGCTCTCGTCAATAATAAGAATTATTTTTGTCCTGGCTTTTTTCGTATTTTCAACAAGCTCGCGGAAATTCACTGTTTCCTTGTCTCTCATCAGTTTTGATTTCCATTCGCCCGTTTGGCCGTCTTTGTTGCTCAATTTTTCCCAATTCCCGACAACCACTTCATTTCTATCAATAGTCCGCCTTGAACCGACAAATTCATTTTCAAGCAAATACGCAATAGGAAAACCCGCAAATTCTTTTTTAAGCGATTTATAACTTTGCTCATGCAAACCTCCTTTCCCGGGAGAAAGCCACAAGAAACACAAATCTTGATCTTTCAATTCTTCAATCAATCGCGCGATGTATTGCGACATCATAAAAGTCTTACCGCTTCCCGTCGGCGATTGAAACACAATCGTTCTCTTTTCAAGATTTTTATCCAAAAGAAGATTGGTTTTAAAAACCAACTCATCTACCGCCTTTTCTTGATATCGTTTTAATTCTTTAGCCATATTTTTACATTATATCCCGAAATCGTTTAAAAGTGATTGAATGTGTCTATAAAAATTTTCAACCTGTTTGATATTATAATCTCCATACTCGCCGTGCGAAGCGTTATTTCCAATCGCCAAAAAGGTTTTATTTTCTTCCCACTGCACTTTGTTAAATACTTTGCTTTCATATAATCTTTCGTTCAATGTCGCGATTTTTTCTTCTTTGCGGTTATCTTTAAAAATATTGAAATTATTTTTCTGCGATATTTTTTGAATCGTTTTTTCAAGCACAATTCTCAAAATTCTCGCGCCCTCATCTTTCTCTTTTTCGCCAAAAATCTTTTTATTAGCATTTTCAAACTCAAGAAAAATCGTATTAGCTTTTACAGGGATATTCATTTTCACTATTTGCTTGTAAATATCAATAATTTTCTGCGGAATTTCCTCAACCACGCAATCTTTAACGCCGGCAAAAAGTTTCCTGTCTGTCGTTCCGTCAATTGAAAACATATAGACCTTTTTTTCTCCTTTCAATTTATTGATTTCTTTCAAAAACTCTTTGAAACTTTCATCAAATAAATTGTAATAAACGCACAAAAACTTATCGCCTTTATTGGACGAAAAAATTTTGTAATCCTCCTTTTCCGTTTCCAAATTAAAAATATTCTCCTTAACGCAAAGCATTTCCGCGCACTTCTCGGTCAAATCCAACCTCACCTGATCTTTATTTTTTGTCTGCTTTATCAAATCAGTTCTAAAATATTGCAAGTTCCCGCCCAACCCCTCAACCTTTTCCCCGTTGCCGTTTTTCTTGTAGCCCTTAATAACTTTTTCCAATCTCGGATAAGTGATTTTTCTGCAAATGCCGTATTCTTGAATTTCTTTGTCGCTCAACCCCTTTTCTTTCAATTCTTTTTCTATCCCATTGACTTCATTATTCGTGCACAAAATAAATTTTCTGTTTCCTACGTCTTCTTTATTCAATTCCAAAACCGCATGACCCGTAGTGCCGGAACCGGCAAAAAAATCTAAAACAAGAGCAGTTTTTTTGTCCGTCATAACTTTTAAACAATCTATTACAGCAAAAATAGATTTCGGATAAGAAAATACTTGCAATTTAGAAAATATCTCTTTGAGTAAATTTGTACCATAAGCTGTGGAAGAATACTCTTTTTTATCCCACCATGTCATTGGCAAAATACCATCATCGTTTAATCTCCCTCTAACATAGGCATGCAACTTTCCTTTTTGGACTTTGGGTTTAAATTCACCAATTTCTGCTCTAGCCCTTTCCACGCCATATCTCCACCGCCTTTCTTCGCCATTTTCGTCGACAGGATATAGTATTTGTTCACCTTTTTTTGGTTTTTCTAAAGTAATCCATTCTTCCTTTATTGAATTCCACTGCATCTTTGGAATTCTCACGGATTCTGTTGTAACAAAAATGGGATAAAACATACTTGGAGATTCAATACGCATGCTTCCTGGTTTTCGAAAATTCACCCATTCAAAAAAACCTTTATCATCTTTTTGATCATATCTATCTTTTTGTAACTGGTTTCTTTCTAAGCGAAAAACATGAGAAATGTTTGATTTTCCAAAAAAAATCGCGTATTCATGAGTTATAGAGATTCCTTTCGTAGTTGACCTACCTGCGGGATTATTTCTAATAACAATTGTACCGAGGTGATTATTTTCACCAAAAATTTTATCCATTAACATCCAAAGTGTTCGTAATTCATAATCATCAATTGTCACACAAATAACACCGTCCTCTTTTAAAAGATTTTTTGCGAGATTTAATCTTTTTTCCATCATGTTCAACCATTTTGAATGTCTATATCCATCTTCTGCAACAACATAATTATTATTGTATTTCCAATCTTGCGCTCCTGTGTTGTATGGCGGATCAATATAGATAACATCAATTTTTTCTTGATGCGTGTAATTCAAAACCGTCAAAGCGTGATAATTGTCGCCCTCAATTAAAATATTATCTTCTTGCCCGTTATTTTTCGGCTCGCGAATTTCTTTACCTTTTACTCGTTTCAAAACTGGCAAATTATTTTCGCAATCCAAAACCACCTGCTCCGGCTCCCGCTCCGCATCCCAGTTCAACCCATATTTCTTGGATGCCAATTCGCTATCCTGCTTTTCAGCAATCGCCATCAACTCCTCCTTAGAAAATTTCTCGTATTTGGACATGGGTTCATTTTTTAACTAAAATCTTTTTCATCCCTTCCGTGAAAGACTTTTTATCTTTTTTTGTTCGGATAACTTGATTTACGAGAAAAACTAAAATCCCACGGATGGCCTCGGCTTTTTCCATACACTCCTCGTCTGTTTCATTATGGATTCCTTGGCTCAATACTTCATACAGCTCTTTGAGTGGGTTCATCCCGTCAACTTGAAGTGATTTTGGCAATAAATCTTTTACTAAATTTATCTTTTTTTCGGCAATCTTCTCTTTTTTTACATCTTCTAATCTTCCTATGTATTGTTCTTTTTCATCTTCTTCCACAAGATCAAGGATTGATTCTAGCAATTCATCAATGACATCTTCTGTAATTCTCCGGAAATAAGCATATGCGCCAATGCCGTAACTTTGTGATTCGCAAATTAGGCCTCGTTTGTAATATTTTGTATGTTCACCAAGCATTTTTTCTAACTCTTTATCCATTTCAATATTCCAGTCGGGGTACTGACCAATTTTCTCCATATAAATAATTTCTTCTTTTTCCTTTTTTCCTTCTTCATTTTCAACTTCAATTTCAGCTATCCCAAAGTGGATAAAAAATCTCCTGGTGTAATCACGACACGCCGAGCATTCATATTTGGCTCTAACAACAGCATCTCTGTAAACATTTTCATGCCCATTATAATCAACCTCTTCATAATCGTTGACCATGTTAAAGGTCTGATCAGATTCGCAATGATCACAACGCATATGTAATGCTGGTTTCGGTAAATCTGTAAAAGATGTATATCTATGAAATTCTGAAATAAATTTCTTATATAACGGATATTCTTCTAAAAACTTTTTATTCGCCATAAAATTTTTTATTTAACCCTTTATCCTTATTACTCACCCCCTATTTCCTCACCCTCAATATTGCTGTAATTTAGGCTTATTTTACCTTATTTTTCATAATCATTCAAATTAAATTTCGCTCCTTAAAACTCAAAAATTTGTCTTTAGCGACAATGACATGATCCGCGATTTCCATACCCAAAATTTTGCCGGCTTCCGTCAATCTTTTCGTTATTTCAACATCGTCTTGCGACGACTCGCAATTTCCCGACGGATGGTTGTGAACCAAAATGACGGACGATGCGGACAATCGCACCGCCGGTTCAAAAACTTCCCGCGGATGGACAAGGCTGGCGTTTAAAGTGCCGATGGAAATTATTTGCCGTTCAATAAGGCAATTTTGCGTATCAATGTAAAAAGCCGCAAAATGCTCTTTTTTGGAATCGCGGATGTCGGCGCATAAATTCCAAACATCCTCGGCGGAAAGAATTTCCCGTCTTTTATCCGCCCTCAAACGCCGACCGAGTTCAACGGTTGCCAATATCTGCGACGCTTTCGCTTTTCCCAGTCCTTTTATTTTCAACAAATCCTCAAGAGTTATTTTCTTAATGCCGATTTTTTGAATAATGTTTAAAATCTTTTTTGAAAGCTGAATCACATTCAAACCTTTAATCCCCGAACCCAAAAGAATTGCCAGAAGCTCAAATTCCGTAAGTTTTTTAACCCCGTATTTCTCCAGCTTCTCTCTCGGCCTGTCTATTTTCGGCAAATCCTTTATTTTCATAATTACTGCCATTATATCATACTCGGGTTAACAATTTTTGGCATATTTTGTTCCCCCACTTGGACATCCGATGTCCAAGTGGGTTGTTTTACTTCAACCCCTTGCAGTTAGCGGCCGGTTGGTAGCCGGCTTTTTTTTATTTTTTCTTTATAGATTTTGAAATCTTTTTTACCTCTTTGTCAAAGTCAGAGATGTGTTTTTTGTCCTGATTGTTGCGATATTTTTCAAATTCCGTTTCAGCTTTGGCTTCCGCTTTTGCCGCGCTCACCTTGCCAGCATTGGTCAAAAGTTTTTTCTCACTCAATTTTAAAAACTCATCCAACTTTTTCACCCAGTCAATCATTTTCATCGGTCGTTCGTTGGTTGCCTGCAATTCAGCAAAATCCAAGAAAAGCGAAACAATCAGATTCAACTGTTTTAATTCTTTTTCCGTTAGATAATTTTTAGCTATTTTTATATCGCTGGCGGTAATGTATTTTCCCTTAAAATTCGTCAGCCCCATCATTGGCTTTGCGCTGTCTGCTCTTTCACTGACAACTTCCGCCGCAGTGCGTCCATGCACAGCGAAGTGCATTTTATTTTGAACTGTGGCGAAAAATTCTTGAGTAAGTTTATCGTCTTTGAGATAGTCAATACTGGTAGCGTAAATATCCGTCACTTTTTGATAAAAATTTCTTTCACTTGAGCGGATATCTCGAATACGCTGCAGAAGTTCTTCAAAATATCTAGCTTTTTGCCCGCCCTGTTTTAATCTTTCATCATCCAACACAAAACCTTTGACAATATATTCTTTGAGTCTTTGCGTCGTCCAAATGCGAAATTGAGTCGCTCGTTTTGAATTTACCCTGTAGCCCAAAGCAATGATGGAATCCAAATTGTAGTGTTTTGTGTCGTACTCCTTGCCATCAGCAGCAGTTATTCGGAAATTCCGAATAACTGCTGCTTCTTCTAATTCTTGCGTAAAAAATATATTTTTTAAATGCTCATTGATTGTCGGCACGCTCACTTCAAAAAGTTCCGCCATAAGTTTTTGAGTAAGCCACACCGTTTCATCTTGAAATTGAACATCAATTTTAGTCTGGCCGTCTTCAGTCTGATAGATAATAATTTGCGATGATTGGTCATTATTTTTCATACTTCTATTTTACGCTTTTTTAAACAAATTATCTACATTTATCCACATTTCTCCCACTTGGACATCCGATGTCCAAGTGGGTTGTTTTATTTCAACCCCTTGCAATTGGCGGCCGGTTGGTAGCCGGCTTTTTCGGCCTCCGCTTGGGTAGAAAACCAGACACGGTTTTGCTCTTTGATCACATTGGCCGACTCGCACCATGCGTAATAGTATTTTTTGCCATTTCGGGAAGCGACAAAAATTTTTAAAGAGGCTGATAGAGCTGATGAAATGGTGCTGGAATTATGCTGGAGCATAATTCCAGCACCATTTGTTTTATCGACATTCGATGTCGATAACGGTTTTGATTCGCCGGTTTCCGCATTTTCTTTCACATTTTCTATAGTTATCGGCGTTTTTTCTTCCCGTATTTTGGACAGACGGCCCAGTCCGAAACTGATGACGGCCGTTAAAATGATAATAGCCGCCAAATAAAGTTCATTATTGTTACTTTTTACCCATCCAGTCAACCGCTTGCAAAGCTTTATGATTTCTGATAACATAATTTACATTATATAGATTTTTTGATTTTTAGAAATTATGGCGCATGTAAAAGCTGGAGGAACCAGTAAAAACTTAAGAGATTCCGGTCCTCAATACAGAGGGATTAAGCTTTCCGACGGCCAAAAGGCTAAAACGGGGTCTATTATCGTCCGGCAAAAAGGGGTTAAAGTTTGGGCCGGGGAAAATGTCCGAATGGGCAAGGACAATACCCTTTTTTCCGTAAAAGAAGGCTTGGTCAAATTCACCGACAAGAGAAAAACGAGATACGATGGGACGACCAAAAGGGTTTCTGTCGCTAGCGTTATTTAAATTATAACGCCAAAACATCAAGAACAAACTCTTGATGTTTTGCTTTTAATGTATGCTCGCCGATTTCTTTTATCGGTTTTTCTATCTCAATAAGCTTGGAAGGAATATCCAGATGATGCTGTTCCTTTAGAATTTTGCTTATTTCGTCGGGGTGAATTATGGAGAACAAATGCCCTTTTTCGTTGGCTTTGGCTTTTATCTGGACTTTCAAATCTTTGAGGCTTTTGATGTTTTTTTCCAAAATATCTTTTTGGACATCTTTGTCTTGTTCCGCCTGTTTTCTTAATTTCTCGGCGGAAGCTATTGCGGCTGGCGTGGCAACTTGAGCCAGCTTTTTCGGCAACAGAAAATTGCCGGCGTAGCCGTCGCTCACATTTTTAACTTCGCCTTTCCGGCCGACGCCGGTTATGTCTTGCGATAAAATAATTTTCATAAATTTGTTTGTTTAATTTTTTTTCTTTTTCTCCAAATACTCGTTTAAAATTCTTTCGTATTTTTTGGGATTAACAATGCCTCTTAACAATATGTCTTTGTGATACCCGCCCGACGCGGAAACTTCCACGATAACATTGCCGTAGTTGAATATCCGGCCAATGAGGCCCTGATGCGATTTTACGCTTCTAATGCTGGTGATGTCGTAGATTTCTTCGTCAATGGTCAATATCCCCCTGCAATGCACCAGCTTGTCTTCGGTGATGTAAAAATTATTTTTGACCCACGCCAGCACGACATAAACGACGTAATAAACTTGCAGAATAAATTTAAGCAAAGACGAAAACAAAATTATATAACTTCTTTGATATTGAATAGCCAAGCCGATCTCGGTGAAAAAAAGAAAATAAATGAAAACATAATACAACAGCTCCACGGCCAAAAAAGCGAAAACAACTCTCGCCCCGAGAAGAACGGCGCTGTCGTGGATATGATGCAGGCTTTTTTGAAGCTCTTTTTCTTCCATTGGCTTAATTTTAACAAACAATCTTATTTTTTCCAATTATTGATCACCTCTTTCGCTTTTTCCATTTGGGGGTCGTTTTCCAGCTCTATATCTTTTTTAGTTATCTCCGCCTTGAAATCGGGCTCCAGCCCTTGGTCGGAGATGGATACGCCGTTGGGAGTCAGCCATTTGGCGATGGTGATTTTCAGCGAAGTTTGAGGGGTGATTTCCACAAGCTCCTGGACCGAGCCTTTGCCGAAAGTCTTCGTTCCCACCAATTTGGCTACGCCGTGCTCTTTGAGCGCGCCGGCAAAAATTTCCGAAGCGGAAGCGCTGCCTTCGTTGACCAAAATCGCCAAAGGAAGATTGTTGAAGATATTGTAGCCTTTGCTTTTGAACACATTTTCTTCTCCGTTGCCGAATTTTTCCCGCACCACCGTTTTTCCTATCGGCAAAAACCAGCTGGAAGCGTCAACCGCCGATTCCAGAAATCCGCCGGGATTGCCCCTTAGATCAATAATCATTTTGCTGTTGCCGGAATAAACGAATTCCCGCAAGGCGTTTCTGAATTCATTGGTTGAGTTTCCCGAAAAGCTGTAAAATTTTATCAGAAATATGCCGCCCGGTTTTTCTTCCGTTTCCAAAATTGGAATTACAATGGTGTCTCTTATAAGAGTTATTTCTTTGGTCGTTTCTTCTCCTTTGGGAAGAATAAGGAGTTTTACCGCCGTGCCTTTTTCTCCCCGGATAAGCCTGGCCGCTTCTTCAGCCGTCATGTCCATAGTCGTCTTTTCGCCGATTTTTAAAATTTTGTCGCCCGCTTTTATGCCGGCGCGATAGGCCGGAGTGCCCTTAAGCGGAGAAATCACCGTAACTGTTCCGCCCTTTACTCCTATTTCCATCCCGACTCCGCCAAAGTCTCCTCTGATAGTGTCTTTGAACTCCTTGTTTTCTTGAGGCGGGAAAAATACGGAATAAGGGTCGCCCAGAGATTTCACCATTCCTTCTATGGCGCCCCAGACCATTTTTTGCCCGTCCAAATCTTGAGCGGAAACATACTTGGAACTCACCGCGTTCCAAGTAGTCCAAAACGGAGCAAAGTCAATTTCCGGCTGTTTGCCGGCTTCTTGATTGATGATGTTGAATTCTTTTCCGTTCTGATTTTTTTGGCTTTGTCCCAAAAACATTCCGCCGTAAAACAAGCCGACGGCCGCCAAAACGCTTATAAAAACAGCCGGATATTTATTTTTTGAAAACATGCTTTCCATTTTACATTAAAAATTATATAATTAAAAGCAGGTTATGATTACGACGCATAAATACAAAACTTTGACCTGGGTGGACTTGGAGTCGCCCGTCGTGGAAGACATCAAAATTTTGATGCAGCAGTACAACATTCCGCCTATCGTGGCCGACGAACTTTTGAAGCCGACTATCAGGCCGAAGGCGGACGTTTACGGCAATATCGTTTATCTCATCCTTCACTTCCCCATTTACGACATAAGCCGGAAAGTCAGCGAGCCTTGCGAAGTTGATTTTATACTGGGGAAAAATTTCATCATAACGGCGCATTACAAATCAATAATCCCCCTGCACGAGCTGGTTAAAATCTTTGAAGTGGGCATCCTTCTGAAGGAGCATCATTTTGCCAAAAGCGTCGGCCGGCTGACATTTTTAATCACCAAAAAATTGTATGATTACGCTTTAAGGCAGCTGGAACACATTCATAACAAAATATCGGAAATTGAAGAGAGGATATTCACCGGCCAGGAAAAAGAAATGGTCAAAGAAATTTCTTACGTTCAAAGAGACACGCTGGAATTCCAAAGAGCCATTCACGCCCACGGCAGCGTTTTAAAGTCTTTGTACGAAACAGACATCAAGATAACCGGAAAAGATTTTCCTCGTTATTTAAACGGTATGCTTTCCGAGCTGGCCAGGGTGGAAAACTTGCTGGATAATTCCAAAGAAACCATCGAGCTTTTAAGAGACACCAACGATTCCCTTCTTTCCAGCAAAACCAATGAGATTATGAAAAAACTTACTTCTGTGGCATTGATAACGTTTCCGGTAATGTTTGTGATCGCTTTATTCAGCACAAGCGTAAATTCTTTCCCTTTTAGGGATTTTTCAGGAGCTTTCTGGTTAATGCTTTTCCTCGCCGCTTTGTCGGCGATGTCCGCTTTCGCATTGCTTAAAAAACAAGATTTGCTGTAAAAAAGCCAGAAATTATTTCTGGCTTTTTTATTTTAGGGCATATCAACTTTTTTAAATTCTCCTGTGGGGTCAATCAAACTAAGTATTGCATCTATCATTTCGCTTTGTTTAAAAAATATTCCATTTACTATTTTAATTCTATGTTTTGTAACGAAAATTCCTTCAACACCTTTTACATTGAAAATTATCAGATTAAAAAGGTTGGTTAAATTTTCATTAAAATAATACCCTTCATCGTCAGGCTCGTCGGAATCACCAATGTCGTCGTTTTCTAACCCAGGTTCTTTTAATGTTGCGTTTATAATGTTTTCGTTTTCGCAACCAAACTCCTCGGATGATTCAATTGGTATTTCTTCTTCTTTATATATCAAATTTTCTTTAGGTATAAAAATTTTGCTTAGTTCACTTTCAAAGTGCAAAGAAAATTTTTTCTTACTATGAATCTCAATCGAGTAAATCATCTTTCGCCCCTCCTTTTATTTTAAAAAAGTTTTTAAAAAAATTAAGGTGCAAAACAAGTTTGCCAAACTTTTTATCTTATTTAATATTACCCTCTTTGATATTGTAGTGTCAATTTTTAAAAACTTGCGCTATGTGCTATATTTAAATTACTGAACCATGTCCAGCGAATCCAAAAATTTAATGGCGAAGATACCGCCCCAAAATATAGACGCGGAAAGGTCTGTCCTCGGCTCTTTAATGCTGGATTCCAAATCCATTGATGTCATCATAGACATTCTGCGCGCGGATGATTTTTACCAAACCAAGCACAAAATTATTTTTGAAGCGATGATTGACTTGTATCAGAACAAGGAACCGATAGATATTCTTTCTCTTTCCAGCCGGCTCAAAGACAAGAAACAGCTTGACGCCGCCGGAGGCAGTTCTTATTTGACCGAGCTGGTCAATTCCGTGCCGACTTCCAGCAACGCCAAACATTACGCCGAAATCGTCCACAAAAAAAGCGTCCTAAGAGACTTGATAGAATCGTCCGGACATATTCATCAGTTGGGTTATGACGAGGAAGGAGAGATTGATTCCATACTGGACGAAGCGGAAAAGAAAATTTTCAGCATCGCCAGAATGTCCACCAAGCAAAGATTCGTGAATATGAAAACCTCCCTTATGGACGCCTGGGAAAGGTTTGACAAGCTCCATAAATCAAAAGGAGAATTAAGAGGCGTGCCCAGCGGATTCCCCGAACTGGACAACCTGCTGGCCGGATTTCAAAAATCAGACTTGATTATCTTGGCGGCCAGGCCGTCCATCGGCAAGTCCGCCTTGGCTCTGGATATCGCCCGCAATGTGGCTTGCAAAGGAGGCGTGCCGGTGGGCATCTTCAGCCTTGAAATGTCCACCCAATCTTTGGTGGACAGAATGATCGCTTCTGAAGCCCATGTGGATTCTTGGAAACTTCGCACCGGCCGGCTTTCCAGCGACGACGAATTTGCCAGAATAAGAGACGCTTTGGACCGGCTTTCCACCGCCCCTATCTTTATAGACGACGAGTCTTCGGTAAACATTATGCAGATGAGAGCCAAAGCCAGAAGGCTGCAGGCGGAACACGGTTTGGGGTTGATTATAATTGATTACCTTCAATTGATGGTGCCGAGGCAAAATTCGGACAATATGGTCCAGCAGATGACGGAAATTTCCCGCTCTCTCAAGGGTTTGGCGAAAGATTTGCAAGTGCCGGTTATCGCCTTATCTCAGCTCAACCGGGCGGTGGAATTAAGAAATCCGCCCATTCCCAAGCTTCACGATTTGCGAGATTCCGGCTCCATTGAACAGGATGCCGATGTGGTGATGTTTATTTACAGGGAAGATAAATACAAGCCGGACACAGACAGAAAAAATATCGCCGAAATACATATAGAAAAGCACCGAAACGGCCCGACTGGCAAGATAGACCTTTACTTCAATCCGGAAAAAGTCAGCTTTTCGTCCATAGAAAGAGGAGATTTCGGGCAAATGTAAGTCAAATAAAATCTAAAATCTAAAAAATGAATGTAGATAGGCTTATAGAAAGTTTTTTGAAATTTCCGGGCATCGGCCCGCGGCAAGCCAAACGGTTTGTTTATTTTTTAGCGGGAGAAAGCAAAGAATACGTGGATAATCTGGCTAAGCTTATTGCGGAAATTAAAAGCGGGATGAAGCAATGCGAAAGCTGTTATCGTTATTTTGAATCAAAAAACGCCGAAACTGACTTATGCCCCGTTTGTTCCGGCGCCGGACGGGATTCATCGGTCATTATGGCGGTGGAAAAAGATGTTGATCTGGAAAATATAGAAAGAACCGGCAACTTCCGCGGCAAGTATTTTGTTTTGGGCGGACTGCTTTCTTTAGGCGGAAACGGAACCGCCGAAGTGAGATTGAAACAGCTTTTTGATAAAGTCCAAAAAGAAAAACCAACGGAAATAATTTTGGCCACCAGCGCCACCGTGGAAGGCGAAAACACCAATTTATATATAGAAAGAATTTTGGAACCTCTTAAAGTGAAAATCACCCGTCTCGGGCGCGGCCTTTCCACCGGCGCGGAGTTGGAATACAGCGACAGCGAAACTATAGAAAACGCGCTGAAAAATAGGCAATAAAAAATTCCCCGACGGTCGGGGAATTTTTTATTGCCTATTTTATTTCCTGGATTATTACTTCCGTAAACGGTTGTCTGTGTCCCATTTTTCTTCTAGCTCGGGTTTTTCTTTTGTATCTTAAAACGGTAATCTTTTCGGCTCGGCCTTCCTTTTTTACTTCGGCCGACACTTTCGCTCCTTCCACGTAAGGCTTGCCCAGTTTTATCTCCTCCCCTTCTATTAGAAGCAAGACATTGTCAAAGGAAATTTTTCCGCCTTCTTTGGCGTCTTTGAGCTTCTCAACTTTGAGCGTTTGGCCGGGTTGAACCAGATATTGTTTGCCGCCCGTCTCTATAACGGCTGATTTGTTGGAATTCATAACGATGTTTATACTACTCTATTTCTTCCGGTTTGTCCAGAATTTGCGGTTCAATGCCGACAGCCACGCCGGTTATGCGCAAAATATCTTTGTCTATTTTGTTCAACTCTTTATAAGAGCTGTTGTAAGCGTTTACCGTCGTGGATAAATTAACTCCCAATTTTTTCATAAACTCTTCATAAACTCCGAGATGGCGCGATAAATCCTCCACCCTCTTTCGTATCTCTTTAGTCGATTCTTCTATCTGCAAAGCGCGCAAACCTTGAAGAACTGTTTGCAAGTAAGCCATAAAGGTCGTGGGTGATGTTATTATAACTTTTTTCTGCTTGAAAGCGTATTCTATGAGGTCAACGGTGGAAGTTTTTACTGCGCCGACTTGGTTGATGAGCAAGTCGTAAAATATGCCCTCGGACGGGATAAACATAAAAGCGAAATCCGTCGTATCCTCGTTCGGCCGGATGTATTTGGAAGTTTCGTCAATCCTGTTTTTTAGGTCCTGTTTGAAAAGTTTTTCCAGTTTTTCTTTTTCGGCCGGATTGGTTTCGTTGATTATTTTATTATAATTTTCCAAACTGAATTTTGAGTCAATGGGCAGCATCTTGTTTTTATCTAAAAATATAACGGCGTCCACGATATCTCCGTCGGCAAACTTATACTGCATTTGAAATCGTCCCGGCGGCAAAACATTTTTCAGCACCGTTTCCAGATAATATTCTCCTAACACCCCTCTTTGCTTGGGGTTGGTGAGAATATTCTGCAAGCTTTGCAATTGGCCGGCAAAACCGATAACTTGTTTGTTGGTTTCGTCCAATTTGGTCAGCTTTTCCGTCACTTCGGAGATTATCTTGGCGGAATGGCCGATCTGCGACTGCATCGCTTTGGTTGACTCCCCTATCCTGTTGTCCAAAGTGTTTCTGATGTCCAGATTAGTTTTGTGCAAGGCCTCTTTGATGTCCTTTAATTGCTCTTGCATCATCAGCGCCGCCCTGTCGCCGTTTTTATTCTCGTCTTTCGGCGCCAACGCTTTTTTTATCAAAACCCAAAACACAACGGCAAAAACCGCCATCACTCCCGCCAAAACCAAAATTATCGTCAAAATTTGCGGCATAAAAAGATTATAACATATTATATTGCCGTATTACTCCGCCAAAAGATTCTTAACAATTTTTACCATCACATCTTTTTCTTTCGGATCGCTTTCAGCGACAAGAAGCGCCAAGGCTACGAGAGCGTTGTCGTTTATCTTTCTTTCGCCGGATTTTTTGAAAAGAAAATTTGTTTTGTCTAAGAAATACACGAACAAAAAGGCGGCGGAGCGTTTGTTTCCGTCAGAAAATGGATGATCTTTGATGATGAAATAAAGAAGATGGGAAGCCTTGTCCTCTATTGACGGATATAGTTCTTTACCGCCGAATGACTGGTAAAGACCTTTGATAATACCTTCAAAACTGCCTCCTCTTTCCTGCCCGAAAAGATCTCCCGCTTCTTTTTTTACAATCAATTCTTTTTTTAATTCAGCTATTATTTTCAAGCAATTACCGTATTCAAGAACAAATTTTGTTTTCCCGCCTTTTGATTCTTTGAGCTGTCCTTTATCGTATTGTTCAAGGATAGTTAGTGTTTTGGCGTAATCAGAAAGCAAGTTTAAAATCTCTCCGGCTTGCCCGCTCAATAATTCCTTTTTGGATTTCTCCTGCAAAAACGAGATGGTAGTTTGCAATTCTTGAAATTTTTCCCGAGCTTCCAAAAGCCGTTTTTCATTTATCGTATAACCTTTAAGCAAATGATCTTTTAAAGTTTTAGTCGCCCAAATTCTGAATTGTGTCGCCTGCTTGGAATTGACCCTGTAGCCAATGGATAAAATTGTGTCCAAATTATAAAATTCAACATCTCTTTTTATTATCCTTCCGCCCTCCTTTTGAACTGTTGCAAAAATTGCAACAGTTGCCTTTTTGTCCAATTCCTCGTCCTTGTAAATATTTTTTATGTGGCGAGAGATGCCCGATTTATCAGTATCAAATAAAATGCTTAATTGATTCAAATTTAACCATACCGTTTCTTCTTCCAAACGCACATCCAAAGAAACCTCATTTTTTGAAGTCTTATAAATTATTATTTCCCCTTTTTTGAAATTCTCTTTTTTCATTATTTAAATGTGTTTATTGCGATTATAACATAAAGGGGTTATCAACAGATAACCCCTTTTGGCAACACTCGAAAAATTATTTGCTTGAGCCAGAAAACCACATGCAAAATATAACATTTTGCTCAATGCTTTCATCCATTTCAATTTCAGCTTTAGTCTTGGCTCTAATCTTTTTTAACTTATTTTTTTCTGCTTCTTCTTTTCTTTCTTTGGGGTGTTTAAGCATAAAAACCTCCATTAATTAAATTTTTAAAAATTCTATGTTCTATTAAGACACTACATTAATTCATAGAAAAATCAATACCCCTCTTCTTTTCGTTTATCGGTAGATAAAAGTGTATCTATTCTGTTCAAGTCTCTTGGAAACAATGTCGCTTCTTTAACATTTTCCAGACCGAGAAGTTTGGCGGTGAGCCGTTCCAATCCCATACCGAAACCGCCGTGCGGGGGCATTCCGCTTTTGAAAGCTTGCAAGTAAAAACTGAATTTGTCGGGATTGAGTCCTTTTTTCTTGAGAGCTTCCACCAGCTCGGCGTATTTGTGGATGCGCTGGGCGCCGGTGGTTATCTCCACTCCTCTGAAAAGCAAATCGAAACCCTTGGCGTATCCTATATCATTTTCGTCCTCGTGGGTGTAAAAAGGCCTTTTTGCCATAGGAAAATGGGTTATGAAAATAAAATCGGACCCGAATTGTTTTTTGGCGTATTCGCACAACCATCTTTCGTGTTGAGGTTCCAAATCCGGCTCTTTCGTACAATCTTCCCCTGTTTCTTTCTTTATAATTTCCTGCGCTTCTCTTAACTTCATCGCCGGAATATTTTCCGGCACTTCCGGTATGCTCGCTTTAAGCAATTCAAATTCTTTTCCGCAATTTTCTTTAAGCGCGTTCATTATAAATTTAAGCAGGCGATTTTCCATATTCATTATATCCGTGTGGTCTTGGATGAATCCCATCTCCATATCCAAGCTGGTGTATTCATTCAAATGTCTAGTAGTGCTGTGTTTTTCCGCCCTGTAAACATTTCCCACGGCAAAAACTCTCTCAAAAACGCCCACCATTATCTGTTTGTATAATTGAGGACTTTGCGCCAAATGAGCGGTATGTTTGAAGTAAGTGACATCAAAAGAATTCGCTCCGCCTTCCGCGTCCTCGCCTATCAATTTCGGCGCTTGAAATTCCGTAAAATTTTCTTGATTTAAAAACTCCCTGAAAGATTTTATTATCTCCGCTTGGACTTTAAAAACAGCCTTGATCTTTTCCGTTCTAAGAGTAAGCGGAAGATTATCCAAATGCGTATCCAAGTTTGTCACGGCGTCTTTTTCAAACGGAATTTCGGCTTCGCTAAGTATTTTTATTTCGGTTATCTCCACCTCCACTTCGCCCAATTCTTCGTTTTTGTTTACCATCTTTTCCGGCCTCTTGTTGACTTTGCCGATTATTTCCACCACCCATTCCGAACGGAGCTTGCTTGCAACTTCATGCGCTTCTTTGTGATTGGGCAAAGCGACCATCTGGACTTTGCCGGACATATCCCGCAGGTCAATGAAAATAAGCTTGCCGTGGTCTCTACGGACATCCACCCAACCGGCCAGTTTGACTTCCTCGCCGATTTTGTTTTTGAGCTCTTTTATATATATTCGGTTCATTGCTTAAAGTTTAACATATTTGTTTATTTTTTAAAAATGAAAAGCGCCTATAAATCTTATAAAAATAAGAAATACAAGCGCTCTTAATAAAAACCTTACAAATGGTTAATATTTTTTACAATCACATTTTCCAAGGACGCAAGAAACTATTCTGTGATGGTCTCTGCCAGGAAAATGATTAACCCCAAGTTGCCTATATTCGGAAATCAGTTGGCTGGAACACAAAACAGAGTTACCCATTGAAATTACTTTTCCTTTTAATGAATCTAACCGCCTTACTGCTTCCTGTCCGTCTAAATGGCAAGAAGGACAGTTTGTAAATTTAACATCTGGCCCATAGATTAATTTGCAACGGTCGCATTCCTTAAAAATTCCTCTTAAAACATGCCCGATAAGAATTATATCGGGGCGATATTCTCTGATGAGGTGATTGATTTCTGAAATTTTAAGAGATTTTTTGTTTAAAAAAACCAGAGTCTCTCTCCCTCCTTCTTCTGCAAATTCAGTCAAAAGCTCTATTAAGTTTTCAAAATCCTCTTCTTCTTTATCCTCTTCTTCTTTATCAATAATTAATATCACCTTCATTTTGCCCTTCCTCCTTTTGTAAATGTCCAAAATAAAGTAAAAACTTATTTTGTTTAAGTATACAACAAAATACAATTTTGTCTAGATTTTTTCCGGAGTTTTGACGCCAAGCAACTTCAAGCCGTTTTTTATGACGGTTGCTGTTGACTTTATGAGCGATACTCTGGACAGTCGCAATTTCGCATCTCCCGTGCCGATTATGGAAACTTCGTTGTAAAAATGATTGAATAATTGCGCCAATTCCTCCAAATAAACGGCGATGAGATGCGGCGAATCATGTTTTTGCGCTTCCAAAACAACCATCGGGAAAAACATCATTTTTTTAGCTAGCGCAAACTCGCTGTCTTTCTCAAAAGCCGGTTTGGAATTTTTTCTCTCCGCTTCGCGAGCGTCCAACTTTTTCAAAATAGAATTTATGCGGGCGCAAGTATATTGCAGATAAACGGCGCTGCCGCCTTCAAAGTCCAGCATTCTGTTCCAGTCAAAAGAAATATTTTTTTGGCGAGACTGGCGCAAGTCGTTGTAAACCACCGCCCCAAGGCCGATTATTTCGGAAATTTCTTCAATTTCTTTTTCGCTTAAATCTTTGTTTTTTTGACGCAAGATTTCTTTGGATTTTTCAACGGATTGTTTTATCAGTTCCTCAAGTTCAATAAGCGTCCCTTTGCGGGTGGACATTTTTTCTCCCCCGCTTAAAACCAAGCCGAAGCCGATATGCTTGGCTTTCGCGCCGTCAATGTAGCCGAGCGCGCGGGCCAAAGCGAACAATTGTCTGAAATGCAAGGATTGTTCTTCGCCGACCACATAAATAATGCTGTCCGGCTCAAAAACTTCCACTCTAAAAATCAGCGCCGCCAAGTCCCTGGTGATATACAACCCGGAATCGTCTTTCTTGCGCAGTAAAAAAGAAGGCAACCCATCCAAGTCTTCCACCGCGATAGCCCCTGTTTCTTCGTCTTTTTTGGCCAGTTTTTTCTCCAAACATTCCTCAACTATTTTATCAGTTTCTTCGGCAAAATAACTTTCGCCGAGATACGCGTCAAATTTTATCCCCAGCCGCTCGTAAACTTTTTTAAACTCGGCGATACTGATACTCCTAAATTTCATCCATAAGCTTATCAGTCCCTTGTCCCCTTCTTCCATTTTTCGGAAAATTTCCCGAGCACTGTCTTCAATCTCCGGATTTTTCTCCGCCTCGGCATGAAATTTTATGTAAAGCTCATTGAGCTCCTTGATCGGATTTTCGGCTATCTTTTTCTTGTCGCCCCATTGCTTATAAGCGTAAACAAGTTTGCCGAATTGAGTGCCCCAATCGCCCAAATGGTTGTCTCTGATGACGCTGTATCCAGTCGCTTCGTAAATATTGGCCAGCGCCTGGCCGATAATGGTGGAGCGAAGATGCCCCACGCCCATTGGTTTGGCGATGTTCGGCCCGGAATAGTCTATAAGGACTGTTTTCTTGGCATTGGCATCGCTCTCTCCGTATTTGCTTCTCAGTTTGCCTACTTGAGATAAAATCAAGGAATATATTTTTTGCTTGTTTAAAATTAAATTAAGATAATGTCCGGCCGGTTGAGCTTTTTCTATGAATTCGTTTTTTATTTCGTTTATTTTTTTCGCCCATTCTTTGGCCAAATCAAATGAAGTTATGCTTAAATCCGCTTTTATATGTTTCGGAGGAATATCCAGAAAAAGTTTATCCGTATCTGCTTCCAGAATTTTTCCAAGATTTTCTTTGATTTTGACGAGCGCGTAATTATTAAAAATAACGGCTTTTTTTGAAGAAAGTTTCTTTGTGATTCTTTTTCGGGTTTTTTCTACGGACTTATCCCCTTCTTTTTTTATGGCTTCCAGCATAACTTATATCATAGTATCAAATGGCCTTTTTGCCAATAAAAAGTTAAAAATTTATGGTATTATTGGAATATATGAGATTAAACAGATTCTTTATCAATGAAAATTTAAAAGTTGGGAACATAACCGTTTCCGACATGGATTTTATCAATCAGGCGAAAAATGTTCTACGGCTTAAGACAAATGATAAATTGATTTTAGGCGACGGAAATTCCAACGAGGCCGTTGCTGAAATTGTAAATTTAAACAAAGAATTCGCCGAATTGAAAATTTTAGAAACTTGCAAAAACAAAAACGAATCCGAAAATTATGCTCATCTTTACTGTTCTGTTTTGAAAAAAGAAAATTTTGAATGGGCGGTCCAAAAAGCGGTGGAAGTCGGCGTGAAAGAAATCACGCCGACTATTACGGCAAGAACCGTCAAACTTGGTCTAAACAGGGAAAGATTGGAGAAAATAATCAAAGAAGCGGCGGAGCAATCGGGACGGGGTGTTTTGCCAAAACTTAACGAAGCGATTATTTTTGACGAAGCCATAAAATCATCTAAAGAAAACGGCCTGAATTTATTTTTTCAAGCCGGTTATCCCTTACTTGGACATTCAATGTCCAAGTTTGAAAAAATCGGGGTTTTTGTCGGACCGGAAGGCGGTTGGACGGAAGAGGAGATAAAAAAAGCCCAGTCCTCTAATGAATTTACCATTGTCGGACTGGGTAAGACTATCCTGCGCGCCGAAACGGCGGCGGTGATCGCAAGTTACCAAGCGGTAAATTTATGTTAGAATTGTTTTATGAAATTATACAACACCGCTTCCAGAAAAATTGAAGAATTCAAACCGCTTAACCCGCCCAATGTTGCTTTTTATTCCTGTGGACCGACGGTCTATGATTACACCCACATCGGCCATTTAAGAACTTACGTCAACAATGATGTTTTAAAAAGAACGCTGATGTTTCTCGGCTATAAGGTCAAACACGTGATGAACATCACCGATGTCGGCCATCTTACCGGCGACAGCGACGAGGGCGAAGACAAAATGGAAAAAGGCGCGGGGAAAAAAGGAACGACCGTCTGGGAACTGGCCAGGGTTTACACGGATTATTTTATTTCCTCTTTGGATGAGATGAATATAATCAGACCGGATGTTTTCTCCAACGCCACCCAGCATATCCCGGAATTCATAGAGATGATAAAAGTTTTGGAAAGCAAAGGTTTTACTTACGAAACGAACGAGGCGCTTTATTTTGACGTTTCCAAGTTTTCAAATTACGGAAAACTTTCCGGCCAAAAACTGGAAGACAAAATAACGGCCGCCAGGAAAGAAGTTCGCATTGATGCCGGCAAAAGAAACCCGGCCGATTTCGTCTTGTGGTTTAAAGCGATAGGCCGATTCAAAAATCATATTATGCGCTGGCCGTCCGCTTGGGGAGAAGGCTTTCCCGGCTGGCACATAGAATGTTCGGCCATGTGCATGAAATATCTGGGAGAAACCGTGGATATTCACGCCGGCGCCATAGATCTTATCCCTGTCCATCATGAAAACGAAATCGCCCAGTCGGAAGCGGCGACGGGCAAGCCATTCGTCCGTTATTGGTTCCATAACGATTTTTTGCTTGTGGATGGTCAAAAAATGAGCAAGAGTCTCGGAAATTTCTACACCATTGACGATATAAAAAACAGTAAAATCGGGCCGATGGCTTTGAGACTGTTGTTCTTGCAAACTCATTACCGCCAGGTTATGAACTTTACATGGGAGTCTCTTTCCGCCTCAAGCAACGCTTACGGCAAACTTGTAAATCATATCAACGAGCTGAAGCAAAAAGTTGATGAGAACCGACTTCGTAAACCGGTTTACGAAGTCGGGTTGAAAGAGGATGCGAAAAATTACCGCCAAAAATTTGTTGACGCTATTTCGGACGACCTTCAAGCGCCCAAAGCCGTGGCTGTTTTGTGGGAAATCGTCAAATCAAACCTGCCGCCGGACGAAAAATTGCGCCTTATTCTTGAAATAGACGAAGTTCTTGGTCTTAATCTTAAAAACGCCAAATTATTCGCCGTTGAAATTCCGGAAGAAATAAAAAAACTGGCCGAGGAGCGAGAAAAAGCGAGACTCTCCCAAAATTTCCCAAAATCGGACGAACTAAGAAAGATAATCGCTGAAAAAGGCTTCAATGTTAAAGACACAACCGAAGGCTACAAAATTTCAAAAAGATAAAAATGTGCACGGTTTGTAGCGATCGCATTTTTTCGTGTACATTTTTTATTTGCTTATTGTTTAGCTGTTTTGTTGATCGCCGCTTCTATTAGTTTTAGAAACAAAGGATGCGGATTAAGCGGGCGGGATTTGAATTCGGGGTGGAATTGGGCGCCGAGAAAGAACGGGTGGACGTTTGGGGGCAGTTCGACAATTTCCATAAGTTTCGCGTTGGGCGACTGGCCGGAGAAAATAATCCCCTTTTCTTCCAATTGTTTTATAAAATCGGGATTGACTTCGTAGCGGTGGCGGTGGCGTTCGGAAATTTTTTCTTGGCCGTAGGCCGAATAAGCGATGGTGCCTTTTTTGACATTGGCGTCATACGCGCCGAGCCTCATGGAACCGCCGTAATCTTTTTTGGACATTTTTTCTTTCTGTTCCGGCAGAATGTCTATGACATTGTAAGGAGTTTTCGGATTCACCTCAACAGTATGCGCGCCTTTCATTCCCGCCAAATGCCTGGCGAATTCCACCACCATCAATTGCATGCCGTAGCAAATACCCAAAAGCGGCAGCCTGTTTTCCCGGCAATATTTTATGGCCGCAATTTTACCTTCCACTCCCCTGTCGCCGAAACCGCCCGGCACGATAATTCCGTCGTATTCGTTTAATTTTTTCAAATTATCTTCAGCGTCTTTACCCTCGTATTTTTCCGCATTCAGCCATTCTATGACCGGCTTTTTGCCGTGATAATAAGCGCTATGCTTTATCGCCTCTATCACGGAAATATAGGAGTCGGCCAACACAAAATCGCCGGTGGAAAAATATTTTCCGATAATGCCTATTTTAACCGGTGTCGCTGCTTTTTTAATTTTATCCACAAAACCTTTCCACTCTTTAAAATCATTTTTTTTGGACCTAATTTTCAATTTTTCGCAAATAACTTTGCCCATACCATTTTTTTCAAAATTGAGAGGTATTTCATAAATACTTTCTGCGTTGGGAGCGGAAATAATGTCTTCCGCTTTCATCCCGCAGTTGAAGGCGATTTTTTCTTTCCGTTTGGCGTCTATATCCTCCGTGGAGCGGGCGACGATTATGTCGGGCTGAAGGCCGGCACTGTTGAGCGTCCTTGAAGCGTGCTGGGTCGGTTTGGTTTTCGGCTCGCTGTCGGCGCCGATGCGAGGCAAGTAACTCACCAAAACAAGAAGCGTATCGTTATGATTTCTTATTTTTAGCATGCGCACAGCTTCCAGAAAAAGAATGTTTTGATATTCGCCGACGGTCCCGCCTATCTCAATTATCACTATCTCCGCCTTGTTTTTTTTAACGGCCGTATTTATTTTTTCTATTATTTCCAAAGGCACATCCGGCACGACGGAAACGCACCGGCCATTGTATTCCAAGCTTCTTTCTTTGTTGATAATGGACTGATAAATACTGCCAGTGGTCATATAGTTTGCTCCGGGAATGTCTTTGTTTAGAAATCTCTCGTAATTGCCCATATCTTGGTCGCACTCCATGCCGTCGTTCAGCACGAAAACTTCACCGTGCTCGGTCGGATTCATGGTGCCAGCGTCCACATTGACGTAAGGGTCAATTTTAATGGAAGTAACTTTGAAGCCCCTGGACTGGAGAATGTTGGCGATAGAGGCCGAAGTCACGCCTTTGCCGACTCCCGACATCACTCCGCCTACCACGAATATGTATTTCGTTCTCATAAATATGTATCAGTCTAACAACAAAAATAATTATTGCCAAATGATTTTTATGTTATTTCCCCGCTGGCAATTCCACTAAGAATTTTGAGCCCTTGCCTTCTCCTTCCGATTCCGCCCAGATTTTGCCTTTGTGGGCTCTGATTATCTCTTTGGCGACATATAAGCCGAGGCCGGAGCCGTTGGCGTAAGCGCTGGAAAGGCTCCTTGCCCGTCCGAATTTTTTGAAAAGATTGGGCATTGTCTCTGCGGAAAGGCCGATGCCGGAATCTTCAATTTTCAGCAAAACATTTCCGTTTTCGGAAACTTTGGAAAGGCTGACTTTTACGAATCCGGCGGGCGTGTATTTGATGGAATTGTCTATGAGATTGGAAACGACTTGGCGGATTTTGTTGCGATCGGCGTTAACGCTGAAATTTTCTTTTTCATCCGCTTCAAAACTGATTTTTAACGCTTTGGACTTGTCCGTTGAACTTTCAATCGTCGCTTTGAATTCATCAGTCAAACCCTTAGCCAGCTCTTTGACATCCAGCGCGGCAAAATCATACTGCATCGTTCCCTGTTCTATGTGCGAGATATCCAAAAAGTCGCCGATTATCAAAACCAACCTTTGGGAAGATTGGAAAATTTTATCCACCGCGCTCTTTGTCGTTGCGGAAATTTTTCCGTAACTTCCTTCCAGAATCATTGAAGCGTAGCCTTTGATGGCGGTAAGCGGCGTCCTCAATTGGTGGGACGCGATGGAAAGAAAATCCGACTTGGCCTCGTCCAGTTGTTTCAGCCGCAAATTGGCGAATTCCAGCTTGGCGGCCAGCTCCTCTATCTTCTCGCGCGCCCGAACTTCAGCATGCACACTGCGTATTATCATGTAACCAAAAAAACTAAGTATTAAGAAAATCGTTCCTTTTATAAAAAACTCTGTCGTGTCTTTAACAAAGAAAAGTTCTCCTAAAATTATTAAAAGAACAAGGCTTGTGAACAGTTCGGTAGTAATTATTTTTATATTTAAAATTCTGTCTTTTAAAATCGCATACAAAAGAATGATTGGATATAAAGGCACTATAAAATTTAAAATCGGATATATATCAACCCCAAATACCGGCAAGAAATTAGTGCTTCCGCCCAAAAAACCGATAAATATGGCGAGAAAGAAATATAAAATTTGTTTTTGTTTAATCAGACCTGCTTTTTTGTAATTTGTGTAAAGCAAATAGTTTGTATAGATAAAGCTTAAAAAAAAGAAAAGTGTAAACAATAAATACAAATTTGTAGGCGAAGAATCATAATAAAATGAATTGAACACATATCTTACATTGGCAATAAAATAAGGTGTTGTATTTAGAATAAGAAAAAATATCCCGACCCCATACATCAATCTCACCATCCATCTCTTTTTTATACCCAAGAAAAGAAAAGTAAAATGTATGGAAATTACTGGTATTAAAATGACTCCAATGTGAGTTATCCGCCACCAGAAAAGAGCCCATTCCGGCGATTGTGTTCTTGCGATTTCATATACTCCAAAACCCCATATAGCAACAAGAAAAGCAAAAAGAGCCCATAATCGGCTTAATGGATTTTTGTAATTATGACCTAAAACAATTAAAGAAAGTAAAAGACTGGTAATTCCCGTTATAATCCCGGATATCCCGAATAAATTCATATTTATATTATAATGCCATTTAAAAAATAAAAAAGGGAGAGGATTTAATCTCCTTCTCCCTTTTTGTTTCTTGAAAAATGTGTTATACCGATAATTTTTCAGAAAGGATTTTTTTAACAGGTCTTCCGAAATTCCTGGACAAAGCAAATCCAAGCAATCTTTCTATGAGTTTTTCGTCAATTTGGGGATGCTTTGGCATATAACCAAAAATTTTTTGGACATTAGTATTGTCAAATCTTAATTGGCTTTTAGCATAATCCTGATAATACAAAATCATCCTTTCCAAAGGACTTTCTGGAACTTTTATAATTCCTTTTTTTAAATGTTTATATGTGAATATTTTAATTCCATCCACATATATGCCAAATTTACCAAGAACTTTTAGACTTTTTCCCATAAGCCAACTGGCCCGTGGCGGATCAGGATTCGATATATGGAAGACTTCGCCAGCGCTTTCATTTTTTTTAGAAATCTTTACCATCAAGTCAACCATCCAATCAACACAGGCTATGTTAACTGTCGCATCTTCAGGAACCCACATTTCTACGGGTTTAAATGTTTTAAACCCATTTTGCATGCTATCATTTAATACTATAATTTTACAGAAATTATAGTAACCGCTAAAATTATTAGCGAAGCCGTTTTCGTATCTTCCTACTGCTACGCTTATCCTATAGCATGTAACATTCAAACCTAGTTTCCCCCCCTCTTTTTTGAGATAAATTTCGGCTTTTAATTTTGATTCTTCGTATGGGTTACGCAATTTTTGGCCAACGAAATCCTCTTTTTCATAAGCAATCTGCCTATTCTCATCCAGTTCTTGCCTGTCTCCGGCAACATATGCCGTGCTTACATAATGAATTCTCTTGATTCCGATTTCTTTACAAAATTCAACCACATTTTTAGTGCCATGAAAATTCACTAAAAATGTTTCATCAGAAGAAGCTTCGTCGAAAGATATATCGCCTGCGGCATGCCATAATTCAATTTGATTATCATCCGATAAGTTATTTAGGAGACGAATATCTTTGGGGCTCATTCCAAGATTTGATCCTAAACAAATATCTCCTTTCATGGCATAAGCACCCGGAAATAATTTATTAACCCTTTCTTCCGCCAAGGAGCCTTTTTTATCCCTTGAAAGCAAAAAAAATAAAGCTTCCTCATTGTCTTCACGCAACTTTCTGACTAAATTACTGCCAACAAAACCAGTCGCGCCGGTAACAAAAAAAATTTTCTTCATTAACAATCCATCCTTTCTTTTTAGTATTAAGTTTTAAAAGTTCTTTTTAAATTTATATTTTCTTCCTTTCTTTTATATCATATTTTTAGGTTAATTGCAAGAAGAAGAAAAAAGTGCTAAATTACATTTGTTATTATTAAAATATGGAATTAAAATTTAAAATAAATAAATATTATCTGCTAGCACATGCGCTCAAGAGCAATGTGCCTCCTTTTGACGAGTGGATTGAACTTCCAAATAAACTTTGGAATATTTCTAATGATGTTTACTGGTTTTTATTTAACCCGTCCATGCATGATAAGATTTTTGCGAAGCTTGATGATACCGGCTTTGATGTTTTTTTTGTTAAACTTAAAAAAGATTTTGAAAAAATATTATCTGTTGCCTTTAAATCTAAAGAATTTTCAAGACTTTATAAAGAAACAAAGGAATATTTAAACTTCTTAGAGAAAGAATGGATCAGCAAGCAAAAAATAATTATTGCGACGACAGAAGAAATTTTAGGAGAAAAATTACCGGATATAAGTATAAATGTGCTTGTTACCCACCCAAAGCTGGCCAATGGCATAGTTTTACCAGAATCAAACATAATATGCTGGGGACACAAAGAAAATTGGAGAAACTATTCTATGGTTTATTTAATGCACGAAGCACTGCATTTGATTTTAGATAAAAAATTAGAAAAAAAACATTTGACTCACGCAATTATAGAGCTTATTTCAGATAATGAATTGAGGGTCAGATTAAACGGTAAGGGAAAATATTTTAAAGAACAAGGAGAAAGTGTTGGGCACTTGTTTCTGCATAAATTAGCAAGAGCCACACTTCCTTTTTGGAAAAAATACCTAAAAAACAGCAATAAAAATATTGTAAAATTTTATAATGAACTTAATGCTAATCCGGAAATACAAAAACT
>Ga0209211_10002891_pt1 | contig 28831 bp, 36 predicted proteins | sample RifGroA2_FD_183992 | JGI IMG/M metagenome (GOLD analysis project Ga0209211, IMG submission 183992) | Groundwater microbial communities from Rifle, Colorado, USA - Groundwater A2 (SPAdes) (version 2) | ecosystem: Environmental > Aquatic > Deep subsurface > Groundwater | place: Rifle, Colorado...
TTTCGGAACAGAAAAATCTGTGATTTTTCGTTCAGAAAGACCGAGTCTTTCTTGAACAGAAAATGCGAGCTATTATTATTAACTCCGCACTTTGTGCGGAGCCATCTCGCATTTTCTAGTATCCTGGAAATTCACAAAAATTTCCGTTATCTTTATAAAGGCACCCCTCTGAGTGGAATAATCATGGGAAGAATCAAGACTACCTATATTAAGCGAAGAACCAAGGAGTTATTAAAGCTCCATGGGGATAAATTTGCGACTACTTTTGAACAGAATAAGCTTAGCACTTCTCAGTATACCAAAACGGCCAGCAAAAAGCTGCGGAATATTGTAGCTGGATACATGACCCGACTCAAACGCAAGGAACAATAAGCAACAGCAGCCAGCGGAGGGAAGATAGCATGGGAAACAATAATTCTGTCTTTATAGGAGAGAAGCCATTCATGAATTATGTTACCGGCGTAGTGATGCAGTTTACCACCCGGGGAGCGAGCGAGGTCATCATCAAAGCCCGGGGAAAATTCATTTCCCGCGCGGTTGATGTTGCTTTGGTGGCGGAAAAGCGTTTCCTGGAAAATACCGTCAACGTCAAAGACATCAAGATCGGCAGCGAGCAGTTTGACAATAAAGAAGGACGGCAGGTGCGGGTAAGCACTATTGAGATTACACTGGGGAAAAAGTGAATGAGATTTTATTGGTGGAGGCAAAATACTATGGAAAATTCAGCAACTGAACGAATTGAAGACATAACGAGAAAATTATATGCACATCAGGACGGGAGTTATGAAATCTCTTTCCGATATGCTTACACCTGAAGAAGCAATAAAAAGCATGCAAAGTTTAGGTTTTTCAACCATGATGGCAGGCAGCATTGCGGAAGCAGTTTCTTATTTTCACTCGCGGGGAGAGGAGTTTAGAGAGTACTGGAATAAAAAATATTCTTCTTTGAGGATTGAGAGGGAAAAGAGAGTGCGGTGATTTTTTTCTGTGATGCTTTCTTGAACAAAATACTTAAATACCCCTCTTGCTTCTTTAGCGTAAAAAGGGGTTGCTTTCGCGATGAATTTAAAACAAGATATCAAGGATCTGCAGCGAATCCGTAAAATTCTGGCAGTATTCTTTGAAGAGGGATTGGGATATTACATCCAGCAGTCTAAATTAGGCAACTATCTTCCATTTCATAAACGCCTTACGCCGGTGCGCCCGCTCACGAATCGGCAAATGCAGGCAGTTCGTATACGGCAGGCGTTTGAGCGGTTAGGCCCTACTTTTGTCAAACTAGGGCAATTATTGTCCTTACGCCCGGACTTAGTGCCGGAGGAGTATTCTACTGAATTTGAAAAACTGCAGGATCAGGTTCCTTCGTTTCCATTTGCTCAGGTAAAAGCGATCATAGAAGAAGATTTAGGAAAGCCATTGAAAAGCTTGTTTAAACAGGTGGAACAAAGACCAATTGCGTCGGCAAGCATAGCTCAGGTGCATCGGGCTATTCTCCAGACAGGAGAGAATGTGGTCCTCAAAGTTCGACGGCCGGAGATCACTGAAACCATCAACGCGGACCTGGATATTTTGTTTTTTCTGGCTCATTCCTTGGAAAAGCATTATCCGGAACTGCGCAATTACCGACCAGTTGCAGTGGTGAGAGAATTCGCTGCCTGGACCAGGAAAGAATTGAATTTCCAGATTGAAGCGCAGAATGCCATACGCCTGAAAAAGGAGCTGGCCAAAAGTCCGAGAGTGAAAGTGCCTAAAGTCTATGTGGAGTATTCTTCATCGAGAGTGCTCACGATGGATTACATTGACGGCGTCAAGATTAATAATCTGGCGGGACTGGCAAAATTTCATGTTGACCGAAAGAAGATTGCCAAGACTTATTTTCTTTCTATCCTTGAACAGGCCCTGCTGTATGGATTTTTCCATGCTGATCCGCATCCAGCTAATATCTTTATCGAGAAAAATGGAAAACTGGTCTATCTGGACTTTGGGATCATGGGAGAACTGAGTGCTCGCGACCAAAGACGAGTGATTCAATTCATCGAATCAGTTCCCGAAAAAAATCCGGAGAAGAGCATCCAATATATTATTGCCATGGCGGAAAATACCCGGGATGCTGATATTACTCGGTTCAAGCAGAGGACTATCCCTATTTTGGAAGAAGTATACCTGCATCCGATCAAAGACCGGAGCATCGGACGGGCTATGTATGAAATAATTTCCCTGGGGGCACAGCATGGAGTTCTGTTTAACCCCAACCATGTCCTGATTGCCAAAGCAATTTATCAAGCTGAAGGACTGGGGCTAAAATTGGATCCGCACTTTAAAGTGGCGGAAGGATTGCATGCGTTTGCCGAAGAGTATCTGCATACGGCTTATTCTCCCCTGCAGCTGGCCCGAAAGGTGAAAACGACGCTGCTGGAACAGCGGGATTTGCTGGTGGAACTGCCTGAGCACTTGCAGCGGGTCGTAGAGCGGCTGGAAAAGCCGGAGCCGCATGAGCATATCAGCCTGGAACAACTGGAACAGTTAGAGAGGGACATGGAATCGATGAACCGAAAACGAACCATGGGGCTGGTCATCACTTTTTTTATTATCGGCGCTGCTTTTTTACTGTTCTTAGAAGGAAAAAAAGAATTGCTGGGTCTGCCGCTGAGCGTCTTATTGTTGCTATTGGCACTGTCTTTATTCCTGTATTCGCTTTTCATTCATACCGAACATAAGGAGGGGATGTACCATGAAAGTAACAGCGAGAACAGTACTTAAAACCGGATACGGATTGGGTTTGCTAAGCTTGGCGGAAGGAAGAAAAATCGCCAGCCGGCTCAAGAAAGAGCTAGAATTAAACGATGAGGAAAGCCAGAAACTGGCCAAGGAATTAGTGGCAACCTCGGGAGCAGCGAGCAAGGAAGTGCTGAAAACGACCAGCAGGTACTTTGAAAAGGCGTTGATAAAGTCAAAGTTAGCAAAGAAAAGCGATATTGCCCGGGTTAAAAAAATGGTGAAGAGGCGAGTGGCGTCCTGGCGTCCACGGAAGGATTCCCTGCTGCGGAGAGTGAAACGAAAAGTAACCGGAAGGTAAGTGAGTTTACTCCTCTTTGTACTTAAAGGGGTTATTATCATCAGAGGATAGAGGAATGATTCCAAGGCGATGCTCTCTGCCTAAAGCTTTTTAAATACGCCTCTTTTCCAGCTAAGGGATGATTAAGAAGAAAACTGAGACAGAAACAAAGAAAGAAAATACTCCAAAATTGGAGACTGAAAGTAAGGAAAGGAAAAATGATCCTGAAATTATGAAATCTCTTTCCGTTCAACCAGAATTAAATATTGCTTTGGTCGGCCACGTTGATCACGGCAAAACGACCTTAACGGAACGGCTGAGCGGGAAATGGACTGATACCCATTCTGAAGAAATGAAAAAAGGGATTACCATCCGCTTAGGGTATGCTGATTTTACCATCTCTTCCTGTGAAACCTGCGGATTTTATACGACTAAGGAAAAATGTGTCAAATGCAATGGGAAAACCGTTTCGTTGCGAAAGATTTCGCTGGTGGATGCGCCGGGACACGAATCGCTCATGGCCACGATGTTGAGCGGGGCAGCTATTGTCGATGGCGCATTATTGCTGGTAGCAGCCAATGAAAAATGCCCTCAGCCGCAGACGAAGGAGCATCTGATGGCCTTGCAGATTTCAGGGATCAAAAAAGTTATTATCATCCAAAATAAAATTGATCTGGTCAGCCGGGAGGAAGCTTTAGAAAATCATGCCCAAATTAAGGCATTCCTGGCGCAGACCAACTATAAGGATACTCCCATTATTCCCCTTTCAGCTCGCGCCAATGTGAATATTGAAGCTTTACTGCGAGGAATTCAGGAATTCATCCCTACGCCCAAACGGGAAGTGCAGAAAAATCCTCTGATGCTGGTAGCCCGATCCTTTGATGTCAATAAGCCAGGTGTAAAACCGGCACAATTAGTGGGAGGAATTCTGGGCGGCACCATCAAGCAGGGGAAATTTAAAGTAGGAGATACAATTGAAATTTTACCTGGTTATGTGGTGGAAGAAAAAAATAAGAAGGTCTGGAAAGCATTAAAAACAACCATTACCCAAATTTTTTCCGGAGGAGTGCCGGTGCAGGAAATTTCGCCTGGGGGAAGCATGGCCATAGCCACGGGACTTGATCCGGCGATTGTCAAAGCTGATTCCTTAACGGGATCGTTAGTAGGACTGCCGGGGCATCTGCCTCAGCTGTATTCACAAATTGCTTTGGATACTCATTTACTGGAACGGGTGGTGGGAGCAAAAGAAGAGTCAGAAGTAAAACCATTAGCAAAGAATGAAACGCTGATGCTGAATGTGAATTCTGCGGCGACTGTAGGGGTAGTCGTTGATCCATCCAAGAAAAATACGACTTGTATTTTAAAGAAGCCCATTTGCGCCAATGTAGGGGATAGGATCACTATTTCTCGAAGAGTTGGGGATAGGTTTAGGCTCATTGGGTATGGGATATTGAAGTGAAATGGCGATAAAATATAATCTTCAGATTGATATCGAAGGTGTTTTGGTTATGATATTTCCCGATGAAAAATGGCAACAAGAAAAAAATCTTGCTCCTCTCATTCAGGAATCCGCGACCTATCTTGAAGGGGAAAGCGGCGGGAATTGGGCTCAGACACGGGATGCACTTTTTTCTTTGGTGCGGGATAAATATCAAATTGATCTCTCTGCAGCTGCCCACATTCGTTTAGGCAATTAGGATTACGCACCAGCAATTATTTGAGGAGAGCTAGTTAGTTCTGGTTATTAAAATTATTTTGTATTAATAATTAATAATATAATAAATTAATATTTATTTATTACTAGTAACTAATTAGGCGAAACATTTATATAGAACCCTATGCTTATCAGTACAAAATAAAACAAAAAATAAGAATAAATTGATTATTAATACCCAATGAGCCTCGCTTCCAAAACTTACTTCCGCTTCGCTCAAGAAGCTGAAGAATCGATGAACAAAGAACCAGATCACATGAAGAAGAAAGAATATCGCAAAGTGGCAGCGCAAAATTATTTTTATTCTGCGATGGAAGCGATTGAGTCAGTACTAAAGAAAGCAGGCATCGATTTGTACTCTATCAATAGCCATGAAGAGAGACTCCAGCTGGTTAAGAAGAATAACGCCTTGTTTAGGGACCCGATGCAGCTTATCCTTAAGTTTGAGATCATGATAAATTATGATTACCGGCGAAAGGTTGCCTACAAAGGCGAGAATGGCAACAAATTTATCATCGTTAAAGAATTTGCTATGTTGTGCCAGCATGAAATTGCCTAAAAAAACGTATGCGGAAAAGAAAATAAGCAGGATTAATGTACAGGAAACAATAATCCGGCAGCAGGAAGATTTTTTGGCAGCGGTAAAGAAAGAGCTGGCAGCTGTACCAGAAATAAATGCAGTGGTTCTCTTTGGCTCACTGGCGAGGGGAGACTATTCGCTGCGGCATTCAGATATCGATCTGATGATTTTCATAGACCAGGAGAAAAAAAATCCTCGGCTGGAGGAACGCATCCGCAAGAAAATAATCCTGGCAAGCATGGGAAAAGAATTGAGCTCCCAGGCGGTGTTTCAGTATAAAACAGTGGAAGAGGAAGATAAAAGTTTATTGGTAACGATAGCCAGGGAGGGAAAAGTGTTATTTGCCCGCAGGACTATTATTATTTCCCAGAACCAAGCTGGACTTACTTCTTATACTCTGATACGATTTGAAACTGCGGGATGCGCTCCTGTGGTAAAGAACAAGCTGCAGCGGTTCTTGCATGGCTATACGGTGAAAGGAAAACATTATAAAGGCATCATTGATGAACAAAGGGTATTTAGCGCAGGAAAAAGCGCTATTATGGTCCCAGAAGAACTTCACACTAAAGTGCTGCATCTGGCGCAGGACATAGGGGTTAAAGTTATATCTAAAGGGAGGTTTTACAAGTAAAATGGTCCGCCTGATCTGCTACAACATCGAATACTGTGAGGGTATTGAAGGCATCTGGTATCAATACCTGGAGTTCTGGAAAATTTTTTTCCCGCCCAAAAAACTGGATCAGCAATTGGTGGATGCGCTGAAAAGAGTAAAGCCGGATATTTTGGCTTTGGTGGAAGTAGACACCGGCTCCTTCCGCTCCAAGGGAAAGGATGAAGTCCGTTTCCTGGAACATAAGCTAAAATTAAATAATATGGTGGAAAAAATAAAATATCCGCTCCACGGCTGGCTGCGGCTGTTTCACCATGTTCCCATCCTGGACAAGCAGGCTAATGCCATCATCTCTAAATACAACATTTCCAAAGTGAGGTACCATGTCTTTCATGAGGGGACGAAACGAGTCATTATCGATGTGACGGTGCATCTCCCTCAAAAAGTAACCCTGCTGTTAGCCCATTTAGCCTTGGGAGCGCAAACGAGAGCGAGGCAAATTAAAGAATTGATACAGATCGTGAACAGCATCAAAAATCCGGTCATCCTGATGGGTGATTTTAATACTTTTCATGGGGAAGAAGAGATACAGGAATTGCTCCGGAAGACCCATTTGAAAGATAAAATAAAATTGGATAAAGCGTCACTGCCGTTAACGGAACCGGCTTGGCACCCCACGCGAAGGCTGGATTATATTCTCACTTCCCCACAACTGAAAGTGAAAAAGTACTCGGTGCTGAACTTTCATTTTTCCGATCACTTGCCCTTGATGGTTGATTTTGAGTATGGATCCGGCAAAAAAAGAACCAGATGAAAGTTCATTAGGTGAAAGTTCATTTTTTCTTTCTTTTCTTTTTCTTCTCCAGGCCAAGGTCTTTTTCTATTATCCCTACTTCCTGCTCAACGTCCTGCTCGACAATCTTACCTTCTTTTTCCAGTTCTTTTATTTCATGAAAGATCAGCCGCTTGACTTGCTCACGGAAAATGGCGATAAGGATGAAAATGGCCGCGAGAAGGAGGAACAGCACGGTCTTCAGGGAAATGCCGCTGTATAAATCCTGCCCTAAAGAACTGGTAATGAGATATCGGGGAATATTGCCAAGTATAAACACCCAGATGAAAGTTCCCACCCTAATGGGTGTTAACCCTAAGATAAGACTTACCGCATCGCTGGGAAAAATAGGTAGGGCATAGGAGATGAGAACCGCGCTGAGGCCTCTTTTTTTAAAAATATGGCGAAGGTGAATGATATGATGCTTGGCGACCAACCTTTCAAGGAAAGATTTTCCCAACCGGCGGACCAGGCAGAAGGAAATGAGCGACCCTGCCAGCGCAGCCAGCAGAGCCAGCACGGTTCCGACTGCAACTCCATAGACATAGCCTCCCGCCAAAGCAATAGGAGTGCTGGGAAGAGGAAGGGGGATAGATAAAATAAGGAGCAGGACGTACAACAGGTATCCCCAGGCGCCGGCCTGCAACAGGATATCTCGGACATAGGTCGGCGAGGAAAATTTCCTGAGCGAGGGAAGGTAGAAGGATGAAACGATGAGAGCAAGTAGGACCAAGAGTACAATAGCGTAGCTAAGGAATCTATGCTTGGGGTGCATACAGTTAAGGAAAGAAAAGAAGGATATAAAGGTTTTTAAATGTGAGGAGTATCCTTCTTGGTATGAATAAAGTGATAGTGGCGATACTGTTCGCTGGCTTTGGTGCACAACTCCTAAAATTGATCCTGCTGTGGTTTAGGCACAAGACGCTGGGGATTCATGATGTCATCGTTACCGGGGGAATGCCTTCTTCACACTCGGCTTTTGTCGTTTCTTTGGCAACCAGCATCTATCTCAGTGAGGGCACCTCAACGGCATTTGCCATCAGCTTGGTGCTGGCTTTCATTGTCATCCGGGATGCGTTTGGGGTGAGAAGGACTGTTGGTGAAGAGGGTGTCCTGATTAATGAACTGTTGAAGAAAGTAAAACTCCGGACTAAGACTCACTTTTCCATGGGCCATACTCCGGCGCAAGTTATCATAGGTTCGGCAATTGGGTTTATTGCGGCGATTGCGGTTTTTATGCTGTGAAAAGATATGCTTTACTTCCTAAAATAATATAAATCAAAGCTTTTTTCTCATAGGATATGATTACCACTAAGCAGATGAAAGCCTTAGAACGATTAGCGCTCGCTCGGGGCATTCTGCCGGTAGAACTGATGGAAAATGCCGGAAGAGAAATATTTCTAGCAGTGAAGCAGCGATTCTCAGTAGAGCATAAGCGAGTGATTATTTTTATCGGTCCGGGAAATAATGGGGGAGATGGATTGGTAGCAGCCCGTTATTTTGCGGAAGTGTGCCCGGTAGTAGTTCTTTTTTTTGGAACAAAGGAAAAGCTGTCGGAGGAAGCTCGGCTTAATTATGACAAAATCAAAGACAAAGTTACCATCTACACCATCAAAGATGGGAAAGAATTAGAAGCTTTTCGTTTCCAGCCCCATCTGGAATTGGTGGTCATTGATGCGATGCTCGGAACTGGCCTACAAGGAAAAATTCGAGATCCTATTTCTTTTGGAATTGATTATTTTAATACCATAGAAGGGATTAAAATAGCGGTGGATGTTCCATCCGGGCTAGATCCGGATACCGGGGAAGCAGGAGAGAAAGTCTGCCAAGCTGATTTGATTGTGACTTTTCATGATATTAAAACAGGACTGGAAAAACTTCAGGATAAAGTAGTGGTAGCGGATATTGGGATACCGGCATAAAAATATCTTTAATAGCAAAATGCAGGTGGAAAGCTCAGACTCTAAAATTCGGTTAATTTCTTGGTGCTGGTATACGTAATCAAAGTACTGTTGCCTTCTTTGCCGGAAATCCGTTCAGTTGAAATGTATTTGCCTTCATCTAATTTTAATATACGACGAGAAAAACTCTTATAGCTTAATTCGCCGCCCATCTCGGCATAGGCAGTATAAATGTCACCAATTTTTTTGCCATTGTGGTCACGGACCAAATTTAAAATCAACTGCAGGTCGTCATCTAAGCCGTCGGTTGGCTTTATATGAAACTCATCTACTTTTTGGAAAGCTTGGGCGACATGCTCCATATTAATTTGACGACTGGATTTTTCTTCAGCCAGATTTCCGGCTTCCCGCATCAAGTAAAGACCAACACGAAGGTCCTTGGTCTCAGCGCATTTTTCAACAATCTCTTTGAAGGCTTCTTCATCCCAGCATTGCTGGACAAAAGAATAGTCTCGGCGCTGCAAAAGGATAGTTCCCACTTCAGCTTCGGAGTAGGGGCGGAAATAGAGAAACTCGGGAGCAAACCTACTTCGGATTCGTTCATCCAGTTCCGAGTAGCTGTCCCGATAATTGGTGATGAGAATAATCGATTTACGGTAAATGTCTTCCAGCAAGGCATACAGGAAATCGGTATCTTCCAGTTTATCGACCTCATCAAAGACGAACACGGCAGCGCCTTTATTGAGCTTGGTTTTGATGAGGTCAAACAATTCGCTGGTTTTTTTGTTCTGGATGAACTTAAAGCCTAAGTCATCACAGAGTTTGGTGAATATCTTAAAAGAGGTGTTTTCCTTCCAGCAGTTGATGTAAATAGGAGTTATATCGGTGGTCTCTTCTTCTAATTCCCGCAGGACATGCTTGCAGGCAGTGGTTTTTCCAACCCCTGGAGGCCCATAAACAAACAAATTTCGCCCGGTGTGGTCCTGAAGCAAGGGGCGCACGGCAACCGCAAAGCGCATCTGTTCATTTTCCCGGCAGGTAACCACTTTAGGCTGGAAGTCATAGCTGAGAAAGACGGTATCCCGGAAGAGGGATTCGCCGGAACGGAGCATATCTTTAAATAAGGACATATCGGGGAAGAAAGAAGGAGAGTTTATATTAATTTTGGCGATGCTGTATTCACGTTCTTCAATAGCACTATGCGAACGAGAAAGATTAATCCTCTAATGAAAATTGCTACTTAGTAACAAATTATTTATGAAACCCCAGCGAAATGTAGATTATGTCTTTGGTCATTTGAGCTTTCGAATGAAATCATGGGAAGCTACGTCCTTTTGGTATTTTCTATTTTCTTCTCTATATTTGTTATTTTGTCAACGGTCTGCCTTTTAAATTCCACCAACTCTCCCATCTTCCCATTTATCTGAAAGAGAACAGTTATGGTAAGAACCTGGAAGGTAACCAATATGCCCAGAGCCCACCAGACAATATCTAGCTCCGTGGGGCTATGACCGGTCAGTTTCCAGATAAGCATCCCCATAACCACGACCGTGAAGACAGCCGCAAGAACATAAAATATCCAACCAATAATTTCTATCTCTTTCTTAACCATATTGTCTGCTCACTATCCATATCACATATATGATAAAGAAGAGAATGAGTAGTCCCAGGAGGAAAAGCAGGCTTCTTTGTCCAATCATTTTTTCTTCTCCTTCCCAATCTCCTTAACCCCGCTCATGTAAGGCCACAGGACTTTGGGAATTTTGACCGTTCCTTTCTTGGTCTGGAAGTTTTCTAAAATCGCAATAATCGGACGAGTGTCGGTAAGGGCAGTGTTATTTAAAATATGGACGTACTCTTTGCTGCCGTCTTCTTTCAGATATTTGGTGTTGAGGGTTATCGATTGGTAGTTAGTACAATTACTACAGGAAGTGACTTCACGATAGGTTCCTTTCTTTTCATTCTGGCCGGGGAACCAGGCTTCAAGGTCATATTGCAGGGCCTGCTTGTTGCCAATATCCCCCGAACAGATCTGCACCACCCGAAAGGGAATTCCTAACTCTTTAAACAGCTCCTCGGAATTTTTCTGTATCTCTTTGAAATAGGCATCACTGTCTTCCGGCCGGCAGTAGACAATCTGCTCAACTTTGTTAAATTGGTGCACCCGAAAAATGCCCTTGGTATCCCGCCCATGGGAACCTAATTCTTTTCGAAAACAGGCACTCACGCCGCATATTTTCAAGGGCAGGGATTTTGGGTCTAAGACCTGATCTTTCTTCAGAGCGACTAAGGGATGCTCGGAGGTAGCAATGAGATATAAGTCTTCCCCTTCAATTTTATAGAGCGTATCTTCAAATTCAGAGAGATTTACCCCGCCTTCTAACGCTGCCTTATTGAGCATGAAAGGGGTTTGAAATAAGGCATAGTTCTTTTTACGCAGGCGGTCAATGGCAAAGCGCTGCAAGGCCTGGCTCAGCAGGACTGCTTCATTCTTAAGATAATAAAACCGGGCGCCGGAGTTTTGGGCGGCAGTCTCTAAATCAATCAAATCTAATTCCAAGGCCAGCTCAATATGGTCCTTGATAGGGAAAGTAAATTTGGGAATCTTGCCTACTTTCTTTATTTCCTTATTTTCGGATTCATCCTTGCCTTCAGGAACGGATTTATCTAAAATATTGCCAATCTGTTTCAGCTTGGCATTGCGCTGGTGCAGGAGCTGTTCGGCCTGGGCTTCTTCGGTTTTGATGGAACCGGCAACGTCCTGCATTTCTTTAATTTTCTTTTGAGCTTGAGCTTCCTGCTTTCCTTTCTTGGCAACATTGATCTCTTGTGATACAACATTGCGCCGATGCTTGAGCTCTTCGACTTTTTTAAGCTCTGTTCTCCACTGGGCATCGAGGCTGAGAACTTCATCTACCAGAACAGAATCTCGGCCTCGTTTCTTTTCAGAGGCTTTGACTAGAGCAGGATTTTCGCGAAGGAGATTTATATCAAGCATGTCTTTGCAATCTTCTTTCTTTATATAAAACTTACCCCTAAAAACTGAGTCTTGAAAGAGGAATGAAATAAGCTCACAAAAACCAAAAGTATTTAAAGCCAAATGTATTTCCACGCCTAGGAAAAGAGGAATGATGCGCAGACTTTATTTCATTATAGTATTGGTTACTGTACTCTTGGCGATGGCAGTGGGGGCAGACCGGGATACGACCGTTGATTGCTCAGAAGATAACCATTGTACTGCGCAGGACGGGATTTTTTCAAGTCAATTGGATACAACCCAATTCTCGTTTGAGGAAAGTTATTATTGCAACCTTGATACCGGCACTTGCTTTCTTCGTGAAGAGGTCGCTGCTCCGTTGGAGAATGTTTCTAATGCAACTGAGATTCCTGCACCCGTGAATCAAGAAGCCATAATGGCCTTGCAGCAGCAGATAGCACAATTGCAGCAGCTCCAGCAGGGAGTAAGCGACGCATCGAGCAATACGGATGCGCGGGTAAGTACCTTGGAGAGCAGTTACTCTTCCTTACTGCAGCAATTAAGTGATTTAGGGACGACGGTTCAGGTCACGCAGTCGGACTTGGATCAGCTCAAAATGGACTTGCAGCAAGATCATCAACAGCAAAATTCCATCGCCACGGGCTTAGCCGGATTGCAGGATAATTTACAATCAACCGATTCCACTGTGAAGAAGATTGAGCAAGGACTGGAACAAGAACAGTCATTTACCAAGCTGGTGAAGTATCTGTTTTTCATTCTGCTGGTAGCAGCGGTTGCTTTAGGAGTGATGTATTATATTACTAAAGCAAAAGCGCCGGTTAAAAATGAAGTGTCACCGCAAATTTTGAATTACATCACCCAGAATATCAAAGCGGGCAAAAAGTTTCCTCAGATAAAAGCGAGTCTGCTCAAAGCCGGATGGGCGGAAGACGATATCAATCAATCCTATAAGCAAACCATGGATCGAAATTATCAGCAGTATTTACAGCAGCAAAATCCGAGCAGGGTTGCTAGTGATGATGATGATACTCCTTCAACGCCAAAACTGCGGCACCTTTCTAATGCGCATAAGAACAAGTTTCTGGCAATCGGAATAATGGCAGTTATTATTATCGGCGGCTTATTGCTCTTGCTCAAGGGGGTTAGTACCGGTCAGGCCATTCATTTTAAGGATGCCGGTGAACTTCAGGCGGCAGTGAAAGAGAGCTTAGATAAAAATGTAGAAAATAATGAATTTTATCCGTTGATAAATTCTATGCGGCTGTGCGTTCAGGTTACGGATGAAGATAACAGCGTTTCGTATAAAATAATCAAGAATTCTGGAGGAGTTACTATCCGGGAGGCCCGGGCTCAGTGCGATGCCACGGAGAACAATGATTTTGCGGTCAAATTCAACAGCTTTGAAGCCTTTGATTTAGCGTCCAATAGCTTAAGCTGTTCCAATCTGGCTATTTTGCACCAGAGGAACAATGTGTATATTCTGCCATCGCAGTATGTCCAAGCAGGCTTTAGCTTAAATCCAGAAGAGGATTACAGTGATTTCTGCGACGCACTTAAGCTGTGCATGAGTGAGGAGAAACTGGCGGAAGCGGATATTGAGTGTTAAAAAGTTTTTTAAAGTTATACTGAGCTTGGATACATTATGAGTTTAACAGATTTAGTTATTGCAGCTGAACTACTTGCTGCCAGCACCCTGATGGGAGGATTCTTGGCAGCCAGTTATGAGATGTACGAAGAGGGATATTATCCTACCTGGAAATGTGGAGTGAAGCATGGCTGGTTTTTGGCATCCAAAGTTGACCTTCGCGATTTGTATAAACTTCTGACCTGTGATCCAGTACATGAAGCGCAGTGGCTTCTTGAAGTGAATGAGAAATACAAACCAATTGCTCAGCGATTTTTTAGCAGTGAAGAATGTTTATACACTGGTGGATGGGAATAACACCCCTTGAAAATTCACATCAATTCCTGCCGTAAATCAAAGTCAAAGCGGTTGATGAATTCTTCAGCTATTTGGGTATTGTTCTCAGAAAGGTATTCGTAAATATCCTTGCTAAAGCAGTGAGCGCAGAGAGACATCGATTGACTGCAATTAATACAGACCATATCACCTTCACTGGCCGGGGAGCTAAAGCCGACTATCCTTCGAGCTAATTTCTGGTCATATTCACCTACTACCACTTTCATTTGTCCGGCCAAGCACTGGGAACAAATGGGATTGGTGATGACTTCGTCACAGGCAAAACAACGGCTGGCTAAAGATTTCATAGTACTGTTCCTCACCCCACAGCTGTACTTTGCTTATTCCACCTAACTGTACATTGATATAGAAGAAGCCACTAATATATATACTTTTCACATTAACAATATAGCAGATATATACTTATTAAGGATGTTAATACTTACTAAAAACATTTAAATCATGCTCAGAAAAAATAAAAATGGGGCCCCGAAGAGGGGGGTGAGGGTGGTAGAATTCTTGGGGTGCCCCTTGAGTATGATTTTGATTCGCTGGTGATTCATAACAGCCCACCAAACCAATGAGGTGGTAAAACCTTTGGTTAGTGGACCTATCGCCTCTTTTTCCCTTATTGTTAGGAAAGCACAACAAGTATATAAATATTACTGTTTTGTATACTAGTAGTTAAAAGAGGAGAGTGGGTGCTTTTAAAGAGAGTTATGTTGGGGGCTTAATTGAGGTTAAAAAGTACTAGTTACTGCAAAAAGTGAGAAGTTATCTACTTGAAATTCTTTTTTTCCGGACTCTTCCCAGCCATTCATTAAAAGCAGCATAAAATGGTGTGTCGGAGTCTTCTTCTGGACTTTCATCCTCTTCTAAAAATAGTTCTAAACTCGCTTTTGGAGAATAAATCTTCCCAGGAGGAACGGCTATCTGCATACTTTTCCTTTCTTGCGTCCATTCATTCACCGGCAACACTCCCCGTAACTGGTAATCCCAGGTGGCATCAACCACATACCACAACCGACCCATTTTTTGTTCTAAATAAATGTGTCCAGTCTCATTTTCATGAGGAACAGTTCGTACACTTTCTGGCAGGTTTTCTAAATCGCTCCACTTAAACTCGCAGAATCGAGGACGAACCTGAAGACCGCCTTGTTCTAAGATGGCTTTTAAGAGAATCGTTTTTCCATTACAGCAATGGTCTGCTTCCTCATTGGAGAAAGGGATGCGATAGGGGATATCACGTATCATACGAAAGTAGTCGGCGGCTTCCATAAATTGTTACTTATTAATGGTACTTATAAATATTTCGGTTAGAACCAAATTATGGTTATTATGACCATTACTCGCTCATTGAATACACATCAACATTTCTGGTTCCAGAGGAGATTATAATAACCTTGGTGGGATGTTCAGTGCTTTTTGCCGGTTTTTTGCAGAATAGAACTGTTCTTTGGTTAAACCATTAACGTTTTTTAAATCAGCTTTAGTCAAATTTGCTCCTTTTATTATAGCTCCGGACAAGGTAGCATCAACTAATTTTGCTCCGGTGAAATTTGAATCGTGGAGATCTTCATTAGAGAAATCAACACCAGTTAGGTCTGCTTGTTGAAAGTTTGTCCCTGCGGCATATCCTTGCGTGATTGTTGTTGAGGTATTTGCTCTAATTTTTTTACAATTTGCCGAACTCAGAGATCCACCCAAAAAAGTTAGTCCCCTCAGGTCAGTTTCCTCTAAATTAGCAACTGCACAAATAACTTCTTTAAATGTTGTATGGTGAAAAAGGGCGTTTCTAAGATCGGCATTATCAAAGCTTGAGTCTGAACATATTACATTGCTAAAATCGACCTCTCGACAATCAGCATTAGTAAAAGAAGTTTGTACCAAACTAGCGAAACTAAAATCAGCGCCTCGAAGATCCTCACCATGAAAAACGTATTTAAAAAAATTAATGCGCTGCATGATTTTTGCACGGGTCTCAAATGGCAAGAAACGGTAACATTTATGTTTTTTGAGAAAAAGAATCAAAGTACTTTTATTTTGAGGATTACTCAATACTTCTGGGCTTAACCAATCAGGAAAGGAAACAATATCATCTGCTTTTTTCAAAACTTCAATGATTATACTTATATTTTTTCCAATTTCTTTTTGATACCCACTTCTACTTTTCTTTAGTGCTAAAATCTTATTTTGATCTTTGCCTTCTTGCGATGGAACTTTCTGAATTTTTTTGATATTACTTAAGGCAACTTGGGATGCGGCCCTTGCTTGGGCAATTTTCGTTTTTAATTCATATACCCTATCGAGTCTTGGAGGTAAGGTTCGTAACCCCCTGATACCCCACTCTAGTTTTCTTCCCTGTCTATTTATGTTTTGTAACTGTTCTTCTGCCTTTGCATAATCGTTGGAATCGGCTTTATTCTTAGAAGTGATAGCCCAGGCCAGCATCGCTTGGACCTGCGATTCAATGGTTTCCTCCACTTTTTCACTACTGGGCATATTCATTGAATATTTCTAATATTTAAATAACTTTCTAAAGTAGAGTTTTACTCATCTTTTCGGTTGTTCCCAAAAAACTCCGTAATCTTCTGCTGATACAAAGTTGTCACTATCAATCCAACCCTCTCCGGGAAGAGATTAAAGTAGCTGGGCCAGGCAAAGCGTTCGTCCATAAAGATGAGCACACCGCGATCTTTCTCACTGCGAATGCACCTTCCGGCAGACTGAATGCATTTGGTCATGGCCGGATAGGTATAGCCGTACTCCCAGCCCTTGCTAAACTTGCGGTCATAATAGGCAATGAGCTGCTTGGTTTTGACGCTGGGGTGAGCCAAGGGCAATCCTACGACGACAACACCGTTCAACATATCACCGGGAAAATCAACCCCTTCGGCAAAATTAGCCCCGCTGACTCCTAATAATACTCCGCCTATTTTTTTTGCGGATTTGAAGTTGGCGAGAAAAATTTCTTTGTCCTCCTTGCTCATCTCACTTTTTTCCCAGAATAATTGCTTAGAAGAACTTACAAACATCCCAATGCGATCGCGTAAATCGTAAGAAGGAAAAAAGAAGGCAACATTGCCAGACACGAGCTGGGTAAGTTCTGAACATTTGGCAGCTATGGTTTTATACATTTCATCGCTTCGGGCGCTGTACTTGGTACTGGTTTGGGGAATGATGATAGTGAGTTTATTTTCAGGAGGAAAGGGGGAGGCATATTCTTTTTCTACTGCTTTGTCAATTCCGAGCAGATCTTTATACATGAACGTCGGCTTTAAAGTTCCGCTCATCAGGACGCCGGCATGGACTTGGCTAAAAATATCCCGGGTGATAATACTGGGATCGAGACAGGCGTAGGCCAGTACAATATTAGGACCATATTTACTTTGTTGTTCGGAGATGATTCGGCAAAAGCCGGTATCTTCGCCCTTCCAGGATTCGAGGAAGGCGCAGATGCTCCCGAGATAACTTCGATGCTGTTTTTTCCGAATTTCATCAGCAGCTAAGGATAATTCATTGATTAATTCATCACTATCGACTACTTTATGAAGGGCAGTGAGAAATTGTTCCTTGGAAATTATTTTTTCTTTTTCTTTGGGTTCAAATTGGGCCAGCTCATTCAGAATGCGGGTGATTTCCTGGATCCACATGATCACTCCCTGAAAACTGAATTTTTTAGCTTCCATCACCGCATTCTTTAATACATTCGTAGACAGATTGACACTGAGCATCTCGGTTATCCTGGTCGGCAGATTATGGCCTTCATCAACTATCACGATGATGTCTTTCAGCTCAATATCAAGCTTACTCAGCAAGTTTTTCTGCACATGGGGATTGAACAGGTAATAATAATCGCCAATGATGACCGTGGCAGTCTTGGCCATGGCCAGGGATAATTCATAACTGCACATGCCTTTTTCTTTGCCGATGGTGATGAGCTCCTCGTTATGCAAGGGACCAGCAGCCTGGAGTTCCCGGAGCTGGAGTTTAGCATCGACCGTAAGCTCTTTTTTAGCATGGACCTTGCTGTAGAATTCACATTCGCCTTTTTCAACAACAGCGTGGCAGTATTCATTGAATTCAGTGCCAAACAAACCGGCTACGTCCTGATTGCACATCCACTTTTTTCCAATCAGGTCAACACAGGAAATGGAGGTATGGGATTTTTCCTGTATGGCTTTTAAGGTGGTGATAGCAATTTGATGCTGAGTGTGCCGGTTGGTGAGAAAGAATATTCTTTTTTTGTTCTGCAGGGCGTATTCTAAGGCGATGCTCAGAGCACTGGCGGTTTTGCCAAGACCAGTTGGAGCATGGGCGAGAAGGATAGCGCCATTTTGAATCGATGACTTGATATGATTCATCAACTCATCCTGGCCTTTCCGTACGGATTCATGAGGAAAGAAATCAGGGTTCGGAAGGCTCATGGGCAGAGATGAGATGAAAATGATTTAAAAGTGTTCTGTTTTTGCGATACTGGGTGTTATCTTGAAATAGGTTAACCTGGAATGAGTAACTCGGATGGGGCGTCCCCCGTCGGGTCTGCATCATTGTTGTCAGGCAAAAACCGACCCTAGCAGACTTGAGGCTCCATCTTAATCACAAACGCAAGAAATTGAGGTCAAAGAAAAAGGGGGATAGATTTTCTGTCTTTGCAAACTCTCTTTTTAAACTGTTGCGTAAGGTTTAAATAGTGTACTTGGAAATATCTATTCCAATGGATAAATGTTTAAATATAACTTGGAAAAACTACACGCTGGGGTGTAGGATGATCGGTGGGGGTGTATGACCTTGATCAGAAATAAAGAAATTTTTGATGTGTTTTTTCGTGAGAAGCCGGCGATGATGCTGGTAGAGTTGAAGAACTCGGATGCCAATGTGTATGCATCGGTATTAGCAAAGCAGATTGACTGCACCTATTCGCATGTGGTTAAGATCCTGCAGGAAATGCAGAAAGCAGAATTGATTAATTTCAAGAAGGAAGGGCGCCTTAAATTGCTGGAATTAACCAAGAAAGGCAAGACTATCGCTGAAAACATTGAAAGCATCAAGACCTTGTTATAAAGATAAGGTTTTTTTGTATTTTTTTATCGTTGCTCATACTATCATGGTTAATTGATAGAAATTGGTTTTAGGCATAACTCTTTTTTAAACGTTTTAAAAAAGGATAAATAAAAAATAAAATTGAAAAACTTTACTCCAGATACATCTTGAGCCGATCCATGTCCAGCTTCCAGCCGGCAGGCAGTTTTTTGGCCTTAAGGTAGTAAGAAGTCAATCGGTTTATCTTGGAAGTAGTCAGAATTAAGCCCCGTTTGGCGCTTTGGTCGTGCTTATTGGTTTCCAAGTGCTGTTTCAAAGCAATTATTTTCTGAATGAGATTTAAGAGGTCTTCCGGAAGCTTCCTAGTCAATTTATTTTCAGCAAGGATGGCAGTGATCTTTTTGCTGGCCAGGGCCTTAACGCTGTGAATGCCGTAACTGTCACGCAGATGCGCACCAATTTCAGAGGACGATTTTCCGGCTTTGGAATATTTTATGACTAACTTTTCTACTTCTTTTTCTTTATACGGTGCCCAGGAGGGGACGCGCGAAAGGGGCTTTTTACTGCCGCTTTTTCCTTTTGAACCGGAATACATTCGTGCCATGGTTAGTTCCTCATTGTATTATTTTTTTTACATTACATCCAGAGAAATAGCATTAGCTTCTCTCCAGTACAAGTAAGCTGCACCTTGCGATGAACCGACTTGTCTCTCGAAGGGATGCTTATTGGGGGGTTTATTTATAAATATTGCTTTTTAATTTGGAACTTTTTCAAAAGCGCCTACCGCTGAGGGTGCAGATGACACTAAAAGTTTATTTGATGGACCAGAGCAAACAGGCAGTTACTCCGGCCAAAGTTCCGGTAAAGTAGAGAGATGCATTTATTCCTTTGCGATAATTTCCTGATGAATTATAGTTATCCCTCAGCAGGCTTACTACCGTAGCGCCAACCAGACCGCCGACGGCGCCAACCAAAAGAGAAATATCCCTATCAACGCATTGATTCTCGGGATGGGGCAAGGCAGAAGCGGTCGAGGGCAGGAACAGAAGCGGTGCGGTTACATAAGCGCTTTTGGCATATTCCCTCATAATATCGGTGAGATCAGACATGGAAGCGCCAAGTGGACAGCAGTGATTTAAATAGCTTTCTATCAAAAGTAATACTTCAGCAATCTGAAGCGTTACCGTCATAAAGTCAAGCCTCTGCGATATTTACAGCGAGCAGACAGAGGGTTGTCTCTTACGGAGATGTCTGCCCTCTATAAAACACTGCGAGAGGCGAGAAGACGGTAACGCTTCACTTCATAAAGCTGAAGTATTACTATCAAAAAGGCAGTAGAAAAAGCATCAAAACTGCCAGCGCTAAAATGGCAGTTCACCTCAGCTCATTTCAGCGCGGAAAGAATTTCTTCTTTACTTACCTGCCGGTATTCTCCTTCTTTCAAATTACCCAGAGTTATTTTTCCAATGCCAATACGCTGCAGTTCTCGCACTTCATACCCGAGCGCATTGAACATCAAGCGCACCTGACGTTTTTTGCCTTCGTGGATGCTTATCTCTATTTTGGTTTCGCTCATTTTTTTAATTTTGCAGGGCTGGGTTTGATATACTGCCCCCTCAACAGGTATACTCACCCCTGCTTTCAATTTTTCAATATCAGCCACAGAAATGGGTTTATTCAGGGTTGATACATAGGTTTTTTGAATTTTACTTTCAGGAGAAGTAATTTTGGCGCTGAGTTCTCCATCGTTGGTCATGATCAATAATCCGGTGGTGTCAAAATCAAGGCGACCGACAGGGGAAAGGCCTGGCACGGGAATTAAGTCACCAACAAAGGGAGTTTTTTCGTTTTTCTGGCAGGAGTAGCCGGCTGGCTTGTGAAGCAGAAAATAGGCTTTTTCCTTGCTGGCGATAGACTGCCCATCAACAGTTACATGTCGATCTGCTTCAAGCTGAAAATCAGAGCGAGTGCAGATGATGCCATCAATAGCAACTTTTTGCGATGTTATAATATTTTTGGTCTCACGAATAGTATTGCCAATACCAGCTGCGCGCAGGACCTGATATAAACGTCGCTTGACCATAGCCTTAGTAAGGTAGGGCAACCTTTATATAGCTTTGGAGATTTTTTTGATGCAAAAAGAGGCTCCATGAAAAAAATAAGCTTAATTCTTTTGATTGCTCTGGTGGTTATTATAGGTTGCAGTAAAGCGGAGCAGATGCCAGAAAAAAAAGTGCCAGAAGTGCCTCTTCCTGCGCAGGCAATCGTGTCCAATCTTTCAGAAGTACATAATACATCAATGAATGTTACGGTGACACCTGCTCTCGCGGCAGTTATTGCCGAATGCACCCATAACAGCAATTGTACCGCCGGGGAGTACTGTATCAATGCCAGCTGTCAGGCAATGGCCAGTTTTTATGCCACTACTGATTGTCCTACCAAATGCAATCTCAAAGAAGTGGAAATGAGTACCAGCGATGGAGAGACCTATACGGTGCCTCGAGGCCAGGGAAGTTATACCGCCGGCGGTGCAGTGCAGTGGAAAATTCTGTCGCCACCAAGCTACTGCCAAGGATCGGAAGTCCTGGTTCCTATTAGCGTGCTTCGGCAGAATTATCAGCATGTCTCTAGCGATGATGTGATTCTGCTGAAAGCAGGGGAAACCAGCAAGAATATTGAGTATCCTTTGATTAAGAATTTTAAGTTTACTTTGACGGTGAAGAAAGTGACGGAAAGCTGTGGGTGAGAAATATAAGCTTTAGTAATATAAATTATGTTATCGGGGAGTAATATTCTTTTTATCTCATTCTCTTCAAGTGCAGGTCTTCTTCCAACTGTTTAACCACAGTCACTAAATTGGGGCTTTGCTTCTTTACCAGCAAGGGCCGATTGGCACCTTGAAGGATTACCGCAACTCCTTCAATGAGATAGGCTCGCGACCCAAAGATAGTAGGTTCTCCACAGGCATCGACGAGCACGGGCTCACCGCCCCGATGGCGAAGGTATCGATCGACTTCCGGCACTTCATCCCGCGTCAGTCCGGTTTTCAGCTGATAACTGGTCAGCTGGACTGGTTCCGTATCGGTTGCTTTTTGGTATCGGCTGCTCCAATGCTGAGTCATGCTCTTCTCAAACGAAAGAAGTATAAAAAGATTGTTGGGATGAAATGGAATGGTTTGAAAAACACTCCTTTTTGCCTAATTGCTTGAAGAAGTGAGAAAGAATATTGCATAGACAAACCAAAACGATATGATAAGCAATAGGGGGCTACTTTTCTAAAAAAAATGTAGCCCCGGGCGGATTCGAACCGCCGTCAATGCCTTTCATTCCACAATGGGACCAAAGGGCACTATGCTAGTCCACTACAATCCGCGAAGCAAACGCTTCTCCACGGGGCTGTGAACTAACCACAGCAGGGCTGTAACTGAAATGAAGGGATTTCTTTATAAAATTTTAGTATTGAAAGGCACAGTTTATTTTGTGAGTGATTTTTGCATTTACGCCGCCGCCTAGGTCAAGAGGCGAGCCGAGAACTACCTTTGCGTGCACGAAATTATTGGTGCAACCCCACGATTAACGAAGCTAAAATTCAGCAAAATTTAGGGCGAGGTTGGCACGAGACGAGCGACCAAGGTGGCGTAAATGCTTTTTGCGAAATCACTCACTTTTCGAACTGTGCCGTATTGCAAAGGCTACTATGAAACCCTCTCGCTCGTGAATTGATGCTAATCCCTCCTTTCGCAACAACCCTAAGACCATCACAAAGTATAAAAACCTCGAAGGTTTACTGGGCTGATATGATTCTATTTGAGGTGGCAGCTTTTCCGGCCGGTGATGCAGTAGCAGAGTTAACTACTTTGATTGACACGGTGCGCCCCCTGCTGCTAAAGCTAAGCCTCATCGCTGGAGGGGTGCTGGGGTTATACATTTTACTGCTGGTTATGCGCGTTCATTATGAACGCAAGAAAGTCAAAGTGCTTCAGGCCATCCAATACGATTTAGACCAGCTTAATATTCACTATGGTATTCCTCACTCCAGCCAACGCAAAGGTTTTTTTCAAAGGGCATGGGCATCCTGGTTTACATCTGCTGAGAAAGGTGAGGATATTTCTCCAAAACCAACCAAAGAAAATAGAGTGAAAAAGAACCAAGAAAAATAGCAAAACTACAGAGGTTGTAGCCCAGGACCAACAAATTGGCTTAAGTTTCTATCAAAATAAGACCAAAAATTTTATATATTACATTATTATACACTATGTACAACAAAAAGTTTGCCCAAATCAATAGGGCACCATATACTATGGAAACCATTGCAAAAACGTGGAAAATAGGAGGATCGTTAGTGGTAACTATCCCCAAGGCAGTTGTAGAAGAAGAAAGCCTGCAGGAGAACCAGCTTATCGAAATTGACATTCACAAACTCCCAAAAAGTGGTTTTGGACTCTTTAAGGGTATAGGTCCATTTACATCAGAAAGTGAGTTCAGAGGACAATTGGATGAATAGATATGTGATTGACGCCTATGCTTGGATAGAATACTTTGATGGGACAGTTTCTGGAAAAAAAGCAAAAGAAATTATCGAGGACCCACAACAGGAGATTCATACCCAGGTGATTACGCTGTCAGAATTAGCCAGCCATTTTCGTCGTCGAGGTATTCCCTTTGATGAGGCTAAAAAAATTATTTTTTCTCTCTCATCTATATATCCTTGCACCCCGGAATTTGCCGAAGGAGCTGGCACTTTCTATGCTGACATAAAAAAAGAGCGAAAACATATGAGCCTGGCAGATGTTTTTGTCTTATTCACTGCCAGACAAATTCAGGGCAAGGTCATTACCGGTGATGAAGATTTTAGAGGGCTGCGTGAAGTAGTGATGATAAAGTGAAGAGACAGGAATATATACCCCACTGAACTATCGAAATATATAAAAAGACTTTCCCTCTTCTCCACCAGATAATCATTATTTAAAAGAAAGCAGGTGGTCTACATGAAAAAAAGTTTCAATATGCTTATAATGTTTGGTATTTGTATGGTAGTAGTAGGAATGTCGATGGCTTTTGCAGTAGGTGATGGCATGGATGATGATGATTCGGTGATGGAAGAATTTGAAGTGGATGTTGCCAATAGTCCCGAAGGAACCAATGAATGTAAAGAGGCCCTTAAAGAGCAGAAACGAGTCTGTAAGGATGCCGCCCTTGCGGTTAAAGATACCTGCACACAAACTGCAGACACTCAAAGTCAAGCTTGCACCGGAAAGGATAAAAGCGAGTGTAAAAGGCAAGTAGAAGAAGAACGCCAAGTATGCTTCAAAAATGCTGAGGCAGATAAGAAAGCCTGTGTCGTGAGATCCAAAGAAGAAAGGAAATTATGTAAAGAGCCTTCTCCTTTCACAACTTTTATTGTGCTGTCGGAAGAAGCGACTGCCCAAGTGGTGGTAGATCAGCCGGCAACTATTTTGAAACAGATTCAAGCCAGCCAGGCATCAGGAACGATATTGGTAGGATTGCCGGTTGATGCCATCGATGTGCATGTGTTTTCAGTGTCAGAAGGAATTGAAACCAACATCGATGCCAGCGTGACTGTAACCTACAATGCTACGGATGCCCAAGTGCGGGTGGATAACATTCCAACGGTGGATTTGAATATTTATTATACCATTCCCGGGCCTACACAAGAGGAGGTGATTCAGTTTGTAATTGATTCCAAACAGGTGACGGTTTCATCCGGATTTCACTTTACCAATGTGCTGGCGAGGACCAACATACATCCCTTGCCGCCAGAGTTGGTGAAGCTGGAGCACGTCGTTGACGGCGTACGTACGTCGGTGCAGGATATCACTTTGATTGATGCTGATGGGGATGGATTCATTGAAGAAATTACCTGGATTGTGCCCCATTTAAGCACTGAAATTTATCTGATTGGGCTCAATACTGCCTTTGAAACTGCCCGTGCGGATGATCCTACCCTTCCCACCGGCTGGTATGTGCAGACCGATGGATCTAGTAATCAAGATGATGGTTGCTTGGACTTAGGTTCATGGATATTGACCAATCAAACTTACTCAGGTGTCAATGGGGCGATGTACCTTACCTACTTGGATATTTACGGCTGCGGCCTCAAGCTGCCATCCTTCCAGCCTAATGTGGAGGGAGTCATGAACATGACTTTCAATTTCTGGTCCAATTTCACCAGTCCCAGTGATGAACGAGATTCAGCTATGGAGATTATAAATTACGGCAATGACAATGAATGTCATCTGGTGTTTAATGCTACCACCATAATCGAGCAGGAAACCTGCACGGCAACTATAACCAACTTGGGAAGTGGCTGGAATCTGGTCACGGTCACGGACTGGGTGATATATTCTCCCACTGAGGTGATTGCGCTCTTTATCACCCCTCCATTTATCTTAAATCAGTTAGGTGAAGAAGGTGTGATGATTTTTGATGACATGAAAGTGACCTTGCCATCATAGGATTTTTTTTCTTTTTATTTTTTTTCTTTTGGTCTCATTTTTCTGGGTGGGAAGGCTCAAATTTCTTTTCTGGTCTCAGACACAACTTTGATGGCGGTTCGATGATTTTAGACAACAGGGTAGAAACCACTTGAGATATTTAATGAACAGATAACTTTTTCTTTTTTTCTTTTGCTTGTCTTTCAACTAACTCAAAGAGTTTTTCCAGGGTAACTGGTGGGATATTTACATCCATCATTTTTCGAAGATCCTCTAAAAAACAGGTTACATCAAATACTGCTCTTTCTTTTCCTAACTCCATTTGATGTTTAGCTTCTTCTATAATAATATCCCAATTTATTTTTGTGGAATTGATAATCTTTCTGGCGTCGTCTTTATCTTTTAAACGATCAGTAGCACATTTCATAAGGATAATATCATGGGGGTTAGCTATTTTTAGAATGAGTGTATCTCCAAACTGATGGATTTGTTCTGCTCTTTTTTGTATATTTTCTGAAAAAATGAAATCAATTACTTCCACGACGAATAAATCAAAGCGTTCATCATCAAGCTTAAACATTTCGGGACGATTTCTTTTTGCACCATACACTTTAATTGCATCCATTTCCTGATATCCTAAAGAGATAACCGCTTCTTTAAACACCTCTTTATCTTTCTCATCCTCAAAAACAAGATCAATATCTAAAGTGGCATCCTTAAATCCCAGGAACATCATCGCTGTTCCTCCAATGGCATACACCGTCACTTTTCTTCCTAGTCTTCTGGAAACGTTTAATAATAATTGTTGTTGTTGATCTATGGTAATCATTGGTATTCCTCCAAATCTTTTTTGTTAAAAGGAAGATATATTTTCCATATTTTTTCTATTTCTTTAAAATCTTTTGACTCTAATCCCGTGATGACATACTCGAATTTATACTCTTCTTTAGGTAAAGCACTGTGTCTGAATCGTTGAGTTATTTTTCTCACCCGCATAATCTTACGCGCGAGATCATATAACGCCCCCACTTGTCTTTCTAGGTGATTCTCTTTGGCAAGCTTATATAATTCTACCCAATTATCAATTCTCTTGAATAAAGCTAATGAAGCGAGAATGATTCTAAGACTTTTAGTTTTGAGAGCATAAATCAAAGTTTCTGCTAAGGTTGGCTCTTTGCCATATATTTTGTAAATAACTGGTGTGGTAATTTTTATAGGTGAATAGTGGTTAATGATTTCATAATAGCTTTTTCCCCCCAGTTTGTTCTCTACTGAGATGGTATACACGCGTCGATTATTACTTAGTCTTCTGGTTTTAACATACCCTTGTTTTCTAAGACGCAGTAGGTAGTAAATGGCTTTCTTTTTGTTTATGGTAAGAATATCCATAACTGACTCTATCGTTTGAATCCCGGCTAATTTTTGAAAAAGCTCTTGTTTATCCATAGTTAATTCTAGATATAACTAATATATAAACATTCCTATTTTATTTATATTATAGTTAGTTCTAGGTATGTTTAATATATAAACATTGATAGCTAATGGGGGAGCAAACTATTTAAATAAAAATATAATAAAATAAATAAATAGATAAAATATATTAATAAAAATTAGATAATATAAATATTAATTAACTATTATTAAATTTAAATAAATAAAAAATTATATTTATAGCTAAAAATGAGTATAATTATCATTTTAAGAGTATTTAATTACTATAATATCTATTTTTTCTAAACAAAAAGCGAAATATTTAAAAATAAATGAAATATACCCCTCTGGTGAAAGAGGGTTCGGATACATTAATAGAAGGTATTCTCACCAGTTTTACCTCCCAGCAGCTGCTCAAACAACTATTAGGGTACCTCCATACCCACCAGAATTTGCAACTCTCGGAGGTAATTGCCCTCTATCAAGATGCGAAAAATGAAGCGTTGATTCCCCTCTCCATCTTTTCCCATTCGCTCGCCCCCATGGAAGCGCTCACCAAATTTCTCAAGGAGAATGAACAGATGTCGTTACCGGAAATTGCCTTGCTACTGCATCGCGACCAGCGCAGCATCTGGGCCAACTATCGAAGAGCAGGAAGGATATTGAAATCTAAATTGGCCTCCACCTCAGAAACCTACGTCCTTCCTCTCTCTCTGTTTCAAGATCGCTCTTTTAGTATTCTCGAAAGCGTGGTTCTCTATTTGAATAGCGTGCATCATCTCACTCCCAAGCAAATGGGAAAACTTCTGCACAAATCTCCCAATTCCATGGCCGTACTGCTCAAACGAGGTAAAGAAAAAAAGAATGGTTGATATGAATGATACGTAATCTCGATTCAGAGACACTGCGAAAAAGAAAGGCAGAGCTAGAGGAACGCATCCGGGCGCTGGAACAGCAAAGGGCTAAGACCAAGTCCTTGCTGGGGGAAGTGAACCGACCAAGTCGGCGAGGAACTGCCAGCCAGATACGAGTGCTTCAGGAGCTCCTCGTACAGGAGGGGGAAGAAGTGCGAGAAGCATACGACGAACGCCAAGGGCTAGAGAAAGGTAATGCTCAAGCCATTTTGCCAGCAAGAAAGTTGGATCTAGCCAAAGTGGGGGCAGTGCTGTTCCTGGGCGTAGCGTTGATGGTAGTAATGCTAGCAGCCGGGCAGTATTTCAATCTTCTTGATGTTTCAATTCTTGGTATTCAGAAAAGTCTGAGTTCTGAGAGTATGATCCCGGAGGGTAGAGTTCCATGGAGCACGATACCAGAAAATACCTTTGGAAAGATATTTCATTCTCTCGGGCAAGTGCTAACTGGTCTGTCAGTGAGTGAGGTACAGCCCGAGGAGGTTTCTTCTTCTGAATCAGTATCTCCACTCGAAGTAGATGCTCCGCCCGCCAGCGATTTTGATACTGCTCGTGCTGATCGTCAGGATTTACCCAAAGGGTGGTTCGTTGAAACGAGTGGATATAACGATGCGGATGACGCCTGTAGTTCCTTGGAGGTATGGAGTTTGACCACAGAAAGTTATTCAGGCAAGAAAGCGATGATGTATTCCTCGGCAAAGGATACCAATGGCTGTGGCCTGGCATTGGAATCATTCACTCCACCCGCAGAAAAAAAAGGGAATAACCTTACTTTAGGGTTTGTCTTTAAAGAGAATTTCACCAACCCCGATTCGTTGTTTGAATTGCTTAATTATGGGGATGATAACTGCGACTTTAAATTTAATAATAGGATGGTCACTGAGATCAACGACTGTACTCCCACTCTCACCAGTCTGGGCAATGGCTGGAACAAAATATCAGTACAATGGCCAATTTCCCAGGGGGGAACTATTCATCTTTATTTTACCCCACCCTCTATCCTGAATCAGCTAGGCGAGGAAGGAATGATCATCATCGATGCGGTAACTCTGACCTGGAATAATGTCCAGCTGGTGAGGATAAATGAAGAAAGCAATTTACCAAACAGTGATAACTCTTCCAGGATGAGCATATCATCTTCTATTGCCACTGCCGTGACTGAAAATAGCAGTCCATCTCTTCCTTTGCAGGAAGATACTCCTCTTTCCCACCCTGACACCTCTTCTCAGAACCATACTTTGGAGGACAGTGCATCATCCTCTTCCATAACCATAGCAGGTGAAGATTCATGAATCGGGCCAAGGCGCTGTCGCTGGTATTGATCCTTAGTATCTTACTCTT
>Ga0209211_10002892_pt1 | contig 28830 bp, 27 predicted proteins | sample RifGroA2_FD_183992 | JGI IMG/M metagenome (GOLD analysis project Ga0209211, IMG submission 183992) | Groundwater microbial communities from Rifle, Colorado, USA - Groundwater A2 (SPAdes) (version 2) | ecosystem: Environmental > Aquatic > Deep subsurface > Groundwater | place: Rifle, Colorado...
CACAACAAAGCTGCCACAACAACATTCACTAACCTTTTCATCCTCAAAACTCCTTGATTATTTAACCGGCTCGTCGGCCTTGCTGTACAAGAACTGGCCGATCAGTTCCTCCAACACCACAGCGGATTGCGTTTTCTTCAGTTGTTCGCCGTTCTTCAGCATCTGCTCATCGCCGCCGGGCAACAAGCCGATGTACTGCTCACCCAGCAAGCCGGAAGTCATGATGTTGGCAAACGTATCCTTGGGAAACTGGTAACGCTTGTCCAAATCCATTACCACCTTGGCCTCGTAACGCTCCGTATCCAGGGTAATTTCCGTCACGCGCCCCACCAGCACTCCCGCGCTCTTAATCGACGCCTTCGGCTTCAAGCCGCCGATGTTCGAAAAATAGGCATGCACCTGATATGTTTCGGACATGTTGTAGGTGCCCAGGTTCCCCACCTTCATCGCCAGCATCACCAGCGCGGCAACGCCGGCCACCACAAATATCCCTACCCACAAGTCCACCGTCGTGCGTTCCATAACTCAATTCCCTCTAAACATGATTGCGGTCAAAACGAAATCCAACATCAAAATCGCCAGCGACGAGGTCACCACCGTGCGCGTCGTCGCACCGGACACGCCTTCAGCCGTGGGCGGTGCATCATAGCCTTCGAACAGCGCGATCACCGTCACCACGATGCCGAATACGAAACTCTTGAGCACGCCGTTCAGGATGTCTTCGCGAAAATCCACGGCGGCCTGCATCTGCGACCAGAACGAGCCTTCGTCCACGCCGATCTGCACCACCCCGACCAGATAACCGCCAAACACCCCCACCGCGCTGAACAACGCGGCCAGCAGCGGCATGGAAATTACTCCCGCCCAGAAACGCGGTGCAATAATGCGCGCGATCGGATTGACCGCCATCATTTCCATCGCGGATATCTGCTCGGTCGCCCTCATCAGGCCGATTTCCGCCGTCATCGCCGAACCGGCGCGGCTGGCGAACAGCAGCGCGGCCACCACCGGCCCCAGTTCGCGCACCAGGCTCAACGCCACCATGCTGCCCAGCGCCGATTCGGAGCCGTAGCGCTTGAGTGTTTCATAGCCCTGCAGGCCGAGCACCATACCGACAAACAACCCTGCCACGATGATGATGATAAGCGACATCACGCCGGTGGAAAACAGCTCCTTGATGATCAGATGGAAGCGCCGGAAACCGCTGCCCGAGTGCGTCAGCGTAAGCAGAAAAAAGCGTGTTGCCACGCCAATGCGCCACACTGCATTGATGGTGCGACGGCCAATCCCTTTGATCGCATTAACTGCCGGCATGGTGTCAGTCTTTCAAATTCAGGTCGTGGCGGTAATCACCGCCGGGGTAATGGAAAGGCACCGGGCCATCCATCTCGCCATGCACAAACTGGTGCACAAATTCTTTATCCGAAGCGCGGATTTCATCGGGCGTTCCCTCCGCCTCGATCACGCCATTGGCCATGAAATAAACGTAGTCCACAATCTTCAGCGACTCCTGTATATCGTGCGTGACGATAATCGAAGTCGCGCCCAGCGCATCGTTCAGGCGGCGGATCAAATCGCCGACCACGGTCAGCGAAATCGGGTCAAGCCCGGCAAACGGTTCATCATACATGATCAGCATCGGATCAAGCGCCACGGTGCGCGCCAGAGCCACACGCCGTGCCATGCCGCCGGACAATTCGGAAGGCATCAGGGTATGCGTCCCGCGCAACCCAACCGCATGCAGCTTCATCAATACCAGATCGTGAATGATTTCTTCCGGCAAATCGGTATGTTCGCGCATCTGGAATGCCACATTGTCATAGACCGACATGTCGGTAAACAACGCGCCAAACTGGAACAGCATGCCCATCTTGCGCCGCATGGCATACAAGCCGTCCTGATCCAGCTCGTGAACCACCTGCCCATCCACCTTGACGCAGCCCTTGGTCGGCTTGAGCGCGCCGCCGATATGGCGCAGCAGCGTGGTTTTTCCGCAGCCGCTCAACCCCATGATGGCGATCAGCTTGCCCTTCGGAAAAACCATGTTGATGCCCTGCAGGACGGGGCGCTTATCGTAGGCGAAATTAAGTTCGCAAATTTCGGCCAAAACAGGTGAAGACAAGGTTGAAATCCAAAAAATCGGGAGGGCGCATTCTAAACCACAGCACAGCTAATCCTCAACAAATAGTCACGTCCATGAATATCTAGGCTTTTCTCCCTATTGAGCTTGCGTGCGCTTACCGCTATGCTCAGCACCCAATGCCTATCTCCATGAGCGCAAATTGAACGCCCCTCCAACACTTTCCAACCTGCTGATCGTCGATGACGGCCCGCTGATTTGCGAAGGACTGGCGGCTACGCCTGGCAATAGCGTTGAGGTACATCAGGCCGCATCACGCTGCACAGCCGCATGGGTGCGCGTGGCCAATTTAACTTACAGGGCACAGGCATGTACCTAGAACATTTCGGGCTTGACGAGCCGCCGTTCAGGATTACGCCCGTGACGGTATTCTTCTTTTCCGGCGCCAATCGCGGCGAAATCCTCGACGCGCTGATCTATTCGTTAAACGAAGCCGAAGGCATCATCAAGGTCAGCGGCGAAGTCGGCAGCGGCAAAACCATGCTGTGCCGCATGCTGCTCGAACGGCTGCCCAAGCATGTCGAAACGATCTATCTCGCCAACCCGAGCCTGTCGCGCGAAGAAATGCTGTATGCGATTGCCGACGCGCTTGGCCTGAGCATCGACGGCAAGCGCGTCGGCCTCGTCATGCATGGCATCCAGAACAAACTCGAAGAAAAGGCCCGCGAAGGCAAGCGGGTCGTCGTGCTGGTGGATGAAGCGCACGCCATGCCGCTGGATACGCTGGAAGAATTGCGCCTGCTGTACAACTTGCAGATCGGCAATGCCAAGCTGCTGCAAATCATCCTGTTCGGGCAACCGGAACTGAATGCCAAGCTGGACAAACCGAACATGCGCCAGCTCAAGGATCGCATCGTCCACCATTTCCAGATGCAGCCGCTGTCGCGCAATACCCTCGAAAACTACCTGATGTTCCGGATGCGTGCCGCCGGCTACCACGGCCCGGATATTTTTTCGCCGGGCGCCATCAAGCTCATCGCCGATGCGTCCAACGGATTGATGCGCCGCATCAACATCCTCGCGGACAAATCGCTGCTGGCCGCCTTCGTGGAAGACACCCACAACATCGAGGCGCGGCATGTGCAGGCGGCAATGCGCGACAGCGAAATCACCCTCCCCCGCTCCTTCCCCGGCAAAAAGCTGATGATGGCAAGCGCGGCGGGTGCGCTGCTTTTAACGGGTCTGGCAGCCTGGTGGCTGCTAGACAAAACACCAGCGCCTCTTCAACAGGCCACTTCGACAAGCTCAGGACAAGCTCAAGACAGGCCACCCGTCTACGCATCGGCACAACCATCTCTGGTAATCACGGCACAGCCGGATAATGCGCCTGCTCCCGCAACCAGCGGGGGAACCGTCACCGCCAGCCCAGCCTCCCCTCCCCAACCGGCGGCAGGCAATTTGCCGCTGGCGGGCAAACCTGCACCGCTAGCCAGCAGCCCGGCAACCGGCAAGCCAAGCCTGTTTGAGCAGCGCCTCGCGGCGGGCAAACAATTGCTCGAACAGGCCGCTTCGACAAACTCAGGACAGGAAAAAGCCGTCGCCAGCATTCAATTATTCTACAGCGAAGAAATCAAGCAGGAGCGCATCGAAAACTTCCTGAGACGCGCAAACGGGCTGGGCAAGCTTTCCGAAATTTATCTGCTGCCGGCCAAATTCGGCAGCAAGGACGGGCTGCGCGTACTCTACGGCACATACCCATCGGCTAATGCGGCGAGCGACGCGATCAATGAATTGCCGCCGCGCTATCAGGAGACTTTCACCCCAGTCGTTTATACCTTCTAGCATCTTTACCAACCAGCCGAACCCGCAAAGCTGCTAGGCTTTGCACCAACAAGGGATAAGGAGAAAAAGAATGCGCTCACATAGCACGTTTTATCTCTGCGCCGTCAGCGTGATTCTTGCCGGTTGCGGCACCAAGCCGGTCCAGCCGTCGGATAAGCATATCCAGCAACCACTCTCCGCCGCAACCGGCATCCCGCAGACCATAAAACGCAGCGTCGTTCTCCTGCCGCCCAGGCCGGCAACCAAGACGGAAACCTACAGCGTAGTTGTCACCAATGTTCCCGCACAGGAAATCCTGTTCGCCCTGGCGCGTGATGCAAAAATCAATCTGGACATCCATCCCGGCATTCAAGGAGCGGTCACGCTGAACGCGCTCAACCAGACCCTGCCGCAAATTCTGACACGCATCGCCAGGCAAACAGATATGCGCTACGAGCTGGAAAACGGCAACTTGAGCGTGATGCCGGACTCGCCCTACCTGCGTAGCTACAGGATTGACTATGTAAACATGGTGCGCGACTCGGACGGGACAATGTCCAACACCACGCAAGTTGGCTCAAATTCATCCGGCAGCGCTGCCGGAACAGGCAGTTCTGGCAACAACAATTCATCGCTTACCATCAAGAACATTTCTAAAAATGACTTCTGGAAAACTCTGACCCAGAACATCAAGGACATCCTGCATGAAACCGACAAGATATTGCCATCCGGCTCCAGTGAAACCGTAGTACAACAAGTAAGCACGGCGAGCAGCACCGGAACCGGCGTGCAACCAGCAAGCAACAAAAAAACTACCGCAAAAACCGGCGTCGGAAACAGTCCCAATCCGGTGAGCGTACAAGAAGGCGGCACTACCGTCACACGCACCAACACTTTCCGCGAAGCGGCTTCAGTGATTGCCAATCCGGAGAACGGCATCATCACGGTGCGCGCCACCGGCAAACAGCATGAGAAGATGCAGGAATTTATTGGCCAGATAATGGCCAATGCCCGCCGGCAAGTCCTGATCGAAGCCACCGTGGTGGAAGTGCAGTTGAACGACCAATATCAGCAGGGGATCAACTGGTCATTGCTGCAGCGCGGCGGCACCGGCTTCCAGCTGAGGCAGGCTGCAACTGGCCAGAGCGGGGCCGGGGCCGGTTTGGTAGCCGGCAATACTGCGAGCCTGTTCACCCTCGATTACCTCAACCCCTCTTCCCGACTGGGTAACCTGGCTGCATCGGTTTCGCTGCTGGAGTCATTCGGCAAGGTAAAAGTGTTGTCCAGTCCCAAGCTGAGCGTGATGAATAACCAGACCGCCATACTGCGCGTAGTGGACAATCTGGTGTATTTTGTCATCAATGTCACCACCACCGCGCCGACTTCAACCAGCTCGGCATTCAGCACGTTTGCATCCACCCCCAACACCGTGCCTATCGGTTTCACCATGAGCGTGACGCCGCAAATTGACGACACCGATACGGTGCAAATTAACCTGCACCCGTCAATTTCACGCCTGCTTGGCTATGTCAACGACCCCAACCCGTCGCTGGCCGCCGCAGGTGTCATAAGCCGCATCCCGGTAACCTCGACGCGTGAGATGGAATCGATATTGAAAATCGAGAACAACCAGATCGCGGTAATGGGTGGACTGATGCAAGATGAAGCGACCAATAATACTGATGCCATTCCCGGCCTGTCCAATATCCCGGTGGCAGGAAACCTGTTCAAGAACCGCAATGATACGATCACAAAAACTGAGCTGGTGATCTTTCTGCGCCCGGTAGTCATCAAGGATGCCAGCATCAACGGCGATTTCAGCGCGTACCGCAATGCACTGCCGGATCAGAACTTCTTCAAAGAACCGGCTGGCGACAAACCCTGAGGTGTCCTCGAATATGAGCCTGCTCATTGATGCGCGCAAAAAATCGCAACCCGCACAGCAGGGCGACCATGCCCCCCAGGTTTCGGAACCCAGCCGGCAGGATCACCCCCCGGAAACCAAGTATCTGGCGCGCAACACCGGACATAATTTGTTCGCCGCAAAATCGGCTGGGCCGCTTGCTGCATATCAAGGTATCAATCGCAAGTTGCTGGTTGCTTTGGGTGGCACAGTCTTGTTACTCGGGGCCGGTGCGAACTATTTGTGGCATGTCGATCCCGCCAGCACTCCCCGAAAACCGCACCCTATTAACCCCCCATCTGTTGCACCGCCTGCACGGTCGCCGCAACTTTCCCCGGCAGCGTTTTCTTCCGCGCCGCAAAAACCCCTGGTTCCAAAAATCGTTGCGACAGGAAGAGCCTCAGCAGGTTCCGTCGATAGTGTTCGAAACACAAAACCTGCTCCTGCCGTGTTGTCCCTGGAAAACACCATCGCAACGCTGCAACCGCACGAAGCTGGCCCGATACGCATCCAGCGACAAAGAGCAGAACAGCTTGATCCGCTGCTCATGGATGCCTATCTCGCTTATCGTGGTGGCAAGCTAAACGAAGCCTGGCGACTGTATCTGGCGATGTTCAAAAAGGATGCGCACAATTTCGATGCACTGCTTGGACTGGCTGCCATTGCACAGCAGCGCGGAGAAAATCAGGCGGCGGCACAATATTTTGGCCGCGTACTGGCACTGGATCCGCGTAATGCGGCGGCAAATGCCGGGATGTCTGCGTTGAGCGCGGATGACGACCACAACGAGAGCCGTTTAAAAACCCTGCTCCGCGAACAAGGTAATTCAGACGCCCTGCATTTTGCGTTGGGCAACCTGTATGCCGGCCAATCGCGCTGGGGTGAGGCGCAACAGGCCTACTTCAACGCCTATACGCTGGAATCCGGCAATGCCGGATACGCCTTCAATCTCGCGGTCGGCCTCGACCACCTCGGGCAGAACAAATTGGCTATGCAGTATTACCAACGCGCCTTGCAACTGGACGAAACGCACCGGGCAGGATTCGATCACGCACAATTATCACAACGTGTACACGAACTGGCTCGCTGATCGCATCATGGACAAGACCCGGATAGAACAGTTGCAAGAAGAAGTTAAGCAGCCGCTGGGGCGCATATTGGTCAACAAAGGCGTGATCAGCGAAGACCAATTGCGCATTGCCCTGCAAGAACAGGGCAAGTCCCATCAACCGCTGGGACGGCTGCTGGTAAGGCTTGGTTTCTTGTCCGATGCCACGATTCGCGATGTGCTGTCGGAAAATCTTGACCAGGAGAGCATAGACCTGGCTACCGTCATCATTGACCCGGCAGCACTGGCACTTATTCCCAAAGGGGTTGCGCAACGTTATCAATTGCTGCCGCTATCGGTCGATCAGATCGGCGGCATACTGACGCTGGCGATTGCCGACCCGGACAATATCATCGCGCTGGATCAGGTACGCGCCCTGCTCAAGGATGAGTACCGCCTGATTATCCAGCTCGCCAGCGAGTCTGACATTCTGCGCGGCATCGATCAATGCTACGGTTTCGATCTCTCCATCGACGGCATCCTGCATGAAATCGAGCCGGGCGAGATGGAATATCAGACGCTGCAATCCGGCGTAAACGAATTCAGCCAGCCGGTAGTGCGCCTGATCGACGCGCTGCTTACCGAGGCGGTGCAGCACGGCGCATCGGACATCCATTTTGAACCGGAGAGCAGTTTTTTGCGCATCCGCTATCGCATCGACGGTGTGCTGCGCCAAGTGCGCAGCCTGCACAAGAGTTTCTGGCCGGCGATGGTGGTGCGTTTGAAAGTGATGAGCAACATGAACATCGCCGAAACGCGCGCGCCACAAGACGGGCGAATTTTCCTGCACCTGTCCGGCCGGCCGATTGATTTTCGGGTTGCATCTCATCCGACCACGCATGGCGAAAATCTGGTGCTGCGGATTCTGGATCGGCAAAAAGGCATCGTGGCCCTCGACCAGCTTGGTTTGGATGAAGCCACTCTCAATATGCTCATGACGATCATCGCAAAACCGGAGGGCATCGTGCTGGTCACCGGCCCGACTGGCAGCGGTAAAACCACCACCCTGTATTCCGTGCTGAATCACGTCAATACCGAGGCGGTCAACATCATGACACTGGAAGACCCGGTGGAATATCCAATGGCCATCATCCGCCAAACTTCAATTAACGAAGCAGCCAAGCTGGATTTCGTCAACGGCATCCGCTCCATGATGCGCCAGGATCCGGATATTATTCTGGTCGGTGAAATCCGCGACCACCCGACCGCGGAAATGGCGTTCCGTGCCGCGATGACCGGCCATCAAGTGTATTCGACGCTGCACACCAACTCGGCCATCGGTGCGATCCCGCGACTGCTCGATATCGGCATTTTGCCGGACATCATGGCCGGCAACATCATCGGCATCGTGGCGCAACGGTTAGTGCGAGAATTGTGCAAAGAGTGCAAATCCCCGTACCAACCGGATGCGATGGAACGCAAGTTGCTGGGCATCCCCGCCAATCAAGACATCACGTTATACCGCTCCGCAGGCTGCGATGCCTGCCATTATCGGGGCTACAGGGGGCGGCTCGCCATCATGGAACTGCTCAACATGGATCACGACCTGGATGACTTGGTCTCGCACCGTGCCAGCACCCGGCAAATCCGCGAGGCCGCGCTTGCCAAAGGATTCCGCCCGCTGGCGATTGACGGCATCCGGCGCATCATGCAGGGCATTACCTCACTCGCTGAAGTCAGCCGCGTGGTAGATTTGACCGGCAGACTGGGTTGATATGGCACTTTATTCCTATCGCGCCATCAACGATCAGGGTAAAACCAGCAAAGGCATGCAGGATGCCGCCAACGTGGTGGATCTGGAGCTGCGCCTGAAGCGTGGCGGTTTGGATTTGATTGATGTAAAAGAAGACAGCGGCAAAACCGGTTCAAGACGCAACAAAATCAAACGCCCCGAGTTGATTACCTTTTTTTTCAACCTCGAACAGCTCACCCGTGCCGGCGTGCCTTTACTAGAAAGCCTCGCCGATTTGCGCGACACCATGAACGACCACCATTTCCGCAAAGTCATCGCCAGCCTGGTCGAGGCTATCGAGGGCGGAAAAAACCTTTCCCAAGCCATGGAACAACATCCCGGCGCATTCGATAAAATATTCATCAGCCTCGTTCATGCCGGCGAGGAGAGCGGGCGCCTGCCGGAAATTTTCCTGCACATTACCGAATCACTGAAGTGGCAGGATGAAATGGCCTCGCACACTAAAACCATCATGCTCTACCCGGCCCTCGTCGGCACTGTCGTGGTGGCGATCACCTTTTTCCTGATGATCTACCTGGTACCGCAACTGGTCGGCTTCATCAAGGGCATGGGGCAGGAAATCCCGGTTCAGACGCGCATCCTGCTGGCCACCTCGGCCTTTTTTGTGGACTACTGGTATGTGCTCATTGCCTTGCCGGTTATCCTGCCGATTGCCGCCAGGCGGATTATCGCCTCCAGCCCGGAGATGCAATTCAAATTCGACAGCCTGAAGCTCAACCTCTGGGTAACCGGCCCCATTCTGCGCAAGATCATCCTGGCGCGCTTTGCCAACACCTTCGCGATGATGTACGGCTCAGGCATCAGCATCCTTGCCTGTATCGCCAATTCGCGCGATGTGGTCAACAACCGTGCCATCGCCAAGAGCTTGGACAACGTTACCCGCGAAATCGAGTCCGGCAAAAACCTTACGCAAAGTTTCCAGCACACCGGCATGTTTCCGCCACTGGTGATACGCATGCTCAAGGTGGGCGAAGCCACCGGTTCGCTGGACAGGGCGCTGCTCAACGTCAGCTACTTTTATGATCGCGACGTCAAGGACTCCATCAAGAAGATACAGGTCATGATCGAACCGGCCATGACCATCATTCTTGGCGCGCTGCTCGGCTGGGTGATGCTGTCGGTGCTGTCGCCGATTTATGACATTATCGGCAAGGTGCAATTCTGATGAAACTGCTGCTATTCCTGAGCGCCCACCATCTGCATGCCCAGCAGATGGCGGGCGGAAAAATCGTTACGCAACACGAATTCAACAATTCACAGGAAGGCCGTGAAGGTTTCGCGGCCTTCCTGCAATCGGCAAAACATCCAACCTATTTGCTGGCTGATTTAATCGAAGAAGATTTCTGTCACGAAACCGTTCCGCACCTGATCGGGCGCAGCCGCAGCGCACTGCTGCAGCGCAAGCTTGAGCAATTCTATCGCGGCACCCCTTTCCATCAGGCCACTCTGCTGCAGCGGCAAAAAACCGCGCGGCGCGACGACGACATGCTGTTCTCGGCATTGACCAACCCCGCGCTCATCACGCCCTGGCTGGCTATCATGCGGGCGCAGCAAATCCCGCTTGCGGGAATTTATTCCATACCGCAGATCAGCGCACCGCTGGTCAAGGATCACCCCTCCAACCACCTGTTGCTGATTTCCTGGGAAAAATCTGCCGGATTACGCCAGACCTACTTCAGCGAGCACCGCCTGCAAATATCCCGGCTGACACCCGTGCATGCCGGCCTGGCATTCCAGAATGCTGTAGTCAGCGAACTCGCCCGCACTTATCAATATTTGAAAAGCCTGAGCCTGCTCCCACCAGGGCAAACACTCGATGTGCGCCTGCTGGGCCATAGCCACGATCTTATTGAACTGCAACTGGAACTGCCGCGAAGCGCGGACATGCGCTATGACTTTGTCGATCTTGCGGATCTCGCTAGGCAACACAATATCGACTACCGCTTCAGCGATTCGGATGCCAGCCAGATATTTCTGCACCAGCTCGCGGCCCGCCCGCCGCAAACCCATTACGCGAACGCAACCCACTTGCACTACTTTACACTGTGGCAGTTAAGAAACGCGCTTAACCTGGGAAGCGGCGCACTGTTGCTCGGAATGCTGTTGTGGGGGGCGGCCAACCTGTGGCAAAGCAGCAACGATGCCGCGGAAGCCGCGTCGCTTAAAACCACGGCGCAACGCACCGAGAACGAAGCGCAGCAGATCACCCTCGCCTTCCCGAACACCTACGCTCCCGCAGCCGACATGAAGGCCGGCGTATCCGTCATGCGCAGGCTCAATCAATACGATGCTGAACCAAGCGGCATTTTGTATCCGGTCAGTACGATCCTCGACCGCCACCCGCGAATTGAACTTGACGATCTCGCCTGGCGAATGGACGCGACTGAGCCGGTTGCTCCCAGCACGCTTGCCGATGCTCCTGCCCAAGTCATCATCAAGGGGCGCCTGAGCGATTTCGCAAACGACTACCGCGCCGCGCTGAGCTATCTGGAAAACTTCCAGCGCGACCTGGCCGCGCAGGGATACCAGGTGACGGTACTGGCCAGGCCGCTGGATGTCAGCCCGAGCGGCAGCATTGCCGACCAACGCGACACACATATAGACGCACTCGGCTTTTCCCTGAAAATTTCCCGGAGGCCGCAGGCATGATGTTCTCCAAATCAGACTTCCCGCTGATGCGCCGGAGCATTCTGGCAATCTGCGCATCGGCTCTCGTCAGCGCAGTCATCCTGTACGGCAGCAGCGAATATGCGGAAAGCGCGCAAAACGACCGGCGCAACGCGCAAACCCTGCTCAACGATGCGCGCAACCATTTGGCCACGGCGCGCCAAGACCAGGAAAACATGGCGATCTATGCCGGCGAGTACGGCGCATTGATCGAGCAAAAAATCATCGGCGACGATCAGCGCCTGGACTGGATGGAAGGCCTGGAAAAAATTCGTCTGAAAAATCCGGTGACAGGCTTTCACTACCACATCGCGCCGCAAAAAATTTATGCTTCTCAGCCGCCGATCGACAGCGGCAATTTTGACATCCACTATAGCGAAATGAAGCTGCAATTTGACCTGCTCCATGAGGCGCAGCTGCTGAATTTTTTTGATGCGCTGCGCACCGACATCAAGGGCTGGTATCGACTGGAAGGTTGCACAATGCAACGCGCCGGCGCAGACAACGAGGATGGGCAAACCACTGCAACCCGGCTCAAGGCCGAATGTAGCGGTGGCTGGATTACGCTGAAAAACCGGAGCGCAAAATGATTCATGACAAATGCCATTACAGTAACCGTCATCCCCGCATAGGCGGGAATCCAGTGGCAAAATCCGAAACATTTTTGAAGGGCTGGATTCCCGCCTACGCGGGAATGACGAAACTTTGCATCGCTGTTGGCCTGCTCGCCATCACAACCTCATCCAATGCGAGAGAACTGGGGCGGTTATTTTTCACTGCCGAACAGCGCGCACAACTCGAATACAGCCAGCAGAAAAACGACCCTGCACCGGGCAACGCCCGCTCATTGACCGTCAATGGCATCGTGCAAAAACATGGCGGCGAACGCACCGTATGGATCAACGGCGTGCCGCAACCGGCCGGCAAGAGCGATGAACGCGCGCCGGAAAGCGTCCCGGTCGCGATTCCCGGCCAATCGCAGCCGGCCAAGATCAAGGTCGGGCAAAGGGTGATCATCGGCCCGTCGACCACCAAAGAATAGATCCCAATGCATCCGGCTCGACCTCGCCATCAAGCCATAACCAAACAGCGCGGTGCCGCGCTGATCGTCATGCTGGTGATCATGGTGATGGGGATTGCAGCCGCGCTGGTCAACTCGCTCAGCGCAACTGCGCTGAAAACCGCGCGCCAGGAAACCACCGCCGCCGCACTGGCGCAGGCAAAGGAGGCGCTGATTGGTTACGCCATCACTTATGGAGACACCCATGCCGGCAAAGCACAAGGATATTTGCCTTGTCCGGATACAGTTAACGATGGCTCGGCAAATACCAATCAAAGCAATGCACAATGCGCTGGCGCGAATATCCCGGTAGCCGGACGCCTGCCATGGAGGTCTCTAAAACTGCCGCCGCTACGCGACGGTCACGGTGAATGCCTGTGGTATGCCGTTTCAGGCACCTTTAAGGCAGTGGCGGGCGGCTACATGAACGACTTGATGAACTGGGATGCCACCGGACAATTCACAATTCAAGACGCGAATGGCACCACTCTGGCTGGAGCAACCGTCCATGACCGTCCTGTCGCGATAATATTTTCGGCGGGCACGCCACTGGGAGCACAAAGCCACCCACTCGGCAGTGTGCGGGAATGCAGTGGCGACAACAGCAATAGCGTCACTGCATATCTCGAAGGTGACAATGCCTTTCTTCCTCCCGCATCACCACCTGAATCCACTATTGTCTTGACCATGGGCAGCCAAAGCAGCGCGGCCAACAACGATGTCATGCTCTGGATAACGCCTGGAGATATCTTTGAGCACATCAAAAAACGCAGTGATTTTTCGAATCAGATCAGCAATCTTCTGGACGACAGCAATTTCCGCTTGCAAGTTGAGCTTGCTCATCCTGAGACCGTTGCAGTCTCAGGCATGGGCACAAAAGGAACCGGCAACATAAATTGCGGCGCTATCACCAATACCGCCAACCGAGCATTCTGCAACAACTGGAAGGAAATGCTGCTGCTCACACAACTGCCCACACCATCGAGCATTACCATCGCTAACAATGGTGTACCGGCTACTATTGGCCCCTGTGCCCGCGTGCTCATCTTCGGCGGCCAAAGAACCGCAGCGCAGGTTCGACTTACAGGCGGCGACAAATCTGATCCTGCCAGCTATCTCGAAGGAGCAAATTTGACGGCCTTCGCCACACCTACCGCCACCAGCGGCAATTTCAGCGGCGCATCAACCTTCGACGCAAACAGTCCGAGCGTGGATTTGCTAAGGTGCTTACCATGAAACATACGCCTTCAACACTTTGCCTCACTAAAGGTTTCAGCCTCGTGGAAATGGCAATGGTGCTGGCTATCATCACTCTGCTGCTTGGCGGATTGCTGCCGACCTTGTCCGCCCAAATGGAAGCGCAACGCATCAAGGAAACGCGCAAACAACTGGATGAAATTCAACAAGCCTTGATTGGCTATGCCATTATAAATGGTCGCCTACCCTGTCCTGCCTACTCCGCCGGGGAGGAAGACCCGGTTGGCGGCGGCAACTGCAATCACGCTTACGACGGCTTTGTCCCTGCGGCAACACTCGGACTGACGACGACCGACAGTAATGGCTTTGCCGTTGATCCATGGGGGAATCGTTTCCGCTATGCAGTAACATCCTCAAACGCCAATGCATTCACCAAGCCAAATGGAATGAGTACGGCAGGGCTTTCTGCTCTTGCACCTAATTTGCTCGTATGTTCCACCGCCACCGGCATCAGCGGCTCGAGCTGCGCCGTTGGCACCGCTCTCACTTCCAGCCCCGGTGTCCCCGTGGTAATTTTTTCCACAGGAAAAAATGGCGTGACTGGCTCCCCCATGCCCGATGAGCAAGCCAACACCGATGGCAATCGGACATTTGTCAGCCATACCCCGACACCGGACTTCGACGATCAGGTCGTGTGGCTCTCCGGCAACATCCTGCTCAACCGCATGGTGGCGGCAGGCAAACTGCCGTAGGAGTCAGATTTACCGGGCAATTTCGCATAACAATCGCGCAGCAAGCTGCGCTCCTACACTAAGCGCGCCGCCAGGTCGTTCCTGCCGCGCTGTCTTCCAGCACGATCCCTGCTTCGAGAAGTTCTTTACGAATACGGTCTGCTTCAGCGAAGTTCCTGGCCTTCTTGGCGGCAATGCGCGCTTCAATTTGCGCGCCGATTACCGCATCGTCCAGCCCACCCTCGCTTGCACCGCCTTGCAGGAACGCCTGCGGGTCGCGTTGCAGCAGACCAAGTGTTCCTGCAAGAAATTTCAATTGGGTTTGGAGCTTGCGCACCATCTCAAATAGACCTTCAGCATCCTTCCCACAAGCTTTATGGCGGTTAACTTCATCTGCCAGGTAAAACAGTTCTGCGATAGCTTGTGGCGTATTGAAGTCGTCGTCCATCGCGTCCTTGAAGCGCTGCGCATAAGGCTCGCTCCAATCAACGGCAACCCCTCCCAACCTCCCCTTGTCAGGGGAGGAGTTCTGCTCCCCCCTGACAAGGGGGGCTGGGGGGGTTATGCTTTTCAGCGCCGTATAAAGCCGCGTCAGCGCCCCCTTGGCATCGTCCAGATGCGCGTCGGAATAATTCAGCGGGCTGCGGTAGTGCGCGCGCAGGATGAAGAAGCGCACCACTTCGGCATCATATTTTTTCAGCACCTCGCGGATCGTAAAGAAGTTGCCCAGCGACTTGGACATCTTTTCTTCGTCCACGCGCACGAAGCCATTGTGCATCCAGTAGTTCACATAGCTACACTGGTGCGCGCCCTCGCTCTGGGCGATTTCATTTTCGTGATGCGGAAACTGCAAATCCGCGCCGCCGCCGTGAATATCGAAATGTTTGCCAAGCAGCTTGGAACCCATCGCCGAACATTCGATATGCCAGCCGGGGCGCCCCTTGCCCCACGGCGAGTCCCACTTCACCTCGTCCGCTTCGCTGTCCTTGGCATGTTTCCACAGCACGAAGTCGAGCGGGTCATTTTTACTGCTCGTCACTTCGACGCGCTCACCCGCGCGCAAGTCTTCCAGCGATTTGCCGGAGAGCTTGCCGTAGCCATCGAACTTGCGCACCGCATAGTTCACGTCGCCATCTGCCGCCTGATAGGCCAGCCCGTTCTGTTCCAGTTGCGCGATCATTTCCAGCATCTGCGGCACGAACTGGGTGGCACGCGGCTCGTGGTCGGGGCGTTGCACGCCGAGCGCATCGGCATCCTCGTGCATCGCATCGATGAAGCGCTGCGTCAGCGCATGGATGGATTCCTTGTTCTCCGCCGCGCGCTTGATGATCTTGTCGTCGATGTCGGTGATGTTGCGCACGTAGGTCACGTCATAGCCGGAAGCCTTGAGCCAGCGATACACCATGTCGAACACCACCATCACCCGCGCGTGTCCAAGGTGGCAATAGTCGTACACCGTCATGCCGCACACGTACATGCGCACGCTATTTGGTGTGATGGGTTTGAAATCCTGCTTGTCGCGGGCGAGGGTGTTGTAGATTTTCAACATAAGGCGATTTACCTATGCCGTCATTCCCGCGCAGGCGGGAATCCAGCGGTTTTATCAAACATGCAGTTCTATTTTGCCTCCGCTTTACGGAGTGATTCATTTTCTGACCGGGTTCCCGCCTGCGCGGGAATGACGATCAGTTGAAAGTCATGGGTTTGTTGTCGTTAAGGTTGAGCCAACCTTTGACGATACGATAAATAATCCAGCAGAAGTTGGCGAACAAAATCGCGAAACCGATCAGAATGACTGCCGTCGCCGCGCCGATCACCGCCCATAGCAGTCCGAACCAAAAGGTGCGTATCTGCCAGCGAAAATGACTCTCCAGCCAGGTTCCCGCGACCTCTTCTTTTTTAACGTAGTTGATGATGATACCGATGATGGCGGTGATGCCGGCAAAGTAAGAGAGCGCATACAGGATGTACACGACCTGGGTGAGGTTTTTCAATAATTTCATTTCCACCACATCTGGCACGACGGTTTCTTCGCTCATGATTACCCCTTGGACCAGGAATCCTTCAGCGTCACAGTGCGATTAAATATCAGCTTACCACCCGGCTGATGTTCACGCCGGTCGGTGCAGAAGTACCCCAGGCGCTCGAACTGATAACGCGTTTCTGGTGCCGCATCTTTCACGCAGCTTTCCACCCAGCCTTGCACCACGGTGAGCGAAGCCGGATTGAGATGGGTGCAGAAATCCACCTCCCGGTCGCCATCCGGCTCCGGTACGTTGAACAGGCGGTCATACAAACGGATCTCGGCCGGCAGCGCGTGCTCGCGCGACAGGAAGTGAATCACGCCTTTGACCTTGCGCCCTTCCGGGTTCTTGCCCAGCGTGTTGTGGTCGATGCTGCAACGCAACTCGATGACCTTGCCTGCCGCATCCTTCACCGCTTCATCGCAGCGCATCACGTAGCTGTGGCGCAGGCGTATTTCGCCGTCGAGCGTGAGCCGTTTCCAGCCTGCTGGCGGCACTTCGGCGAAGTCGTCGGCTTCGATGAACAGTGAGCTGCCGAACGGCACGACGCGTTTACCCAACTCGGGCATGTTGGGATGGAAATCCGCTTCACGCGTTTGCGCACCGTCGAAGTTGGTGATGGTCACCTTGAGCGGATTGATGACGGCCATCACGCGCGGCGCGCGCAACTCCAGGTCTTCGCGGATCGCGCCTTCCATCACCGCCATATCCACGCTGTTCTCGCTCTTGGAAACGCCGATGCGCTTGGCGAATTCGCGGATGCCTTCCGGCGTGTAGCCGCGCCGCCGCATGCCGCTGATGGTGGGCATGCGCGGATCGTCCCAGCCGCTCACGTGTTTTTCATTCACCAGTTGCAGCAGCTTGCGCTTGCTGGTGATGGTGTAGTGCAGTTCCAGCCGCGAGAATTCGTATTGGCGCGGGTGACATTTAACGCTCACGTGGTCCAGCACCCAGTCGTACAGCGGGCGGTGATCCTCGAACTCCAGCGTGCAAATGGAATGCGTGATGCCCTCCAGCGCGTCGGAGATGCAGTGCGTGTAGTCGTACATCGGATAGATGCACCACTTGTCGCCGGTGCGGATGTGGTGCGCGCGGCGGATGCGGTAGATCGCCGGATCACGCAGGTTCATATTGGGCGAGGCCATGTCGATCTTGGCGCGCAGCACCATCGCACCGTCGGCAAATTCGCCGTTCCTCATGCGCGTGAACAGGTCGAGATTCTCCGCCGCACTGCGATCACGATTCGGGCTGTTCTTGCCCGCCTGGGTCAGCGTGCCGCGATATTCGCGCATCTGCTCCGGCGTGAGGTCGTCCACATAGGCCAGGCCTTTGTTGATCAACTCGACCGCGAATTGGTACAACTGCTCGAAATAATCCGATGCCCAATGCACCTCGCCGTCCCACTGAAAACCCAGCCAGCGCACATCGTCCTGAATGGACTGCGCATATTCCTCGCTTTCCTTTTCCGGGTTGGTGTCGTCGAAACGCAGGTTGCATTTGCCCTGGTAATCCTGCGCCAGCCCAAAGTTCAGGCAGATGGATTTGGCATGGCCGACATGCAGATAGCCGTTCGGCTCCGGCGGAAAGCGGGTGACGATGCTGCTGTGCTTGCCGCTTGCCAGATCGGCATCGATGATAGTGCGAATGAAATTTGAAATGGTAGCCGTGGAAGCGGCGGCGGATGGCGTGCTGCTCATGCTGGACTCTTCTCGGTTCTGTGGAGTTAACGGTATGCGCCACGGATTTTACCCGAAAACACGTTGGCAAAGAGAAAGCGGGATACCGCCATGCGGTTTGAAGACAGGGAAACGCCAACTCTAATATTGGCAGTTGGAAATAAACACGATACGGCATCAGGCAACAAAAAACCCGCCATGCGTATTCATGCGGGTTTCGTGGACTGCGTTGGACTTCTTAAAACATATTCGTGGTGGTGATAGGTGGATTTGAACCACCGACCTCAGCGTTATGAGTGCTGCGCTCTAACCAACTGAGCTATATCACCGTGAAGAGCGAAGAGCGCGGCATTTTCCGGATTTCACCCTACCTTGTCAATGCGCAGGGAATATCCTTCAGATCGCTTCCTGCAAAATCTTTTTGTATTCTGGCCAACTCGGCGCCTGTCTTGGCATCCAGCCCGTTCAGCACGAACAGGGTTACCTTGAGCTTACTGGCGCGTTCGCCAATCTGCGCACTGCGCACTCCCTTGGTACGCCGCAACTCATCGAGAAAATGCTGTGCCGCCTCTCGCGTCTTGAACACGCCGAGCGAAATGGCGTTCTGCCATGGCCCCGCGTCCGGCACGACAAAATAATCATCGATGCCGCGCGCCTTGAGCTGGGCAATTTTTTGGTTCACCGCTGCCTTGTCCTTCATCGGCGGTATATACACCCAATAGCCTATGGCATATTCGACCTGGCGCTGGCTTAATTTATCGCCAAGCTGCAATGCGGACAAGGCGGCTGTTGCCCGCGCCAAATCGGCACCCGAGAACTCGCCCCATTCCATACATGAAACATCCGGCTTGGCCGTGAGCGCTGCAGGCGCCTCCACCGGTGCCGGAACAGGCGCAGGCGCGGAGGCAGGCAATACCGCAACCGGCTTGCCTTGCGGCGCGCTCAGCACGCTGATTTTTTCCTCATGCAGCGGGGGTTGCGCCTGTGCTGCTTGCTCATCGGCGGCCAGCAACCCTCCCCACTGCATCACTGCGAAGAAAATCGCATTCCCCAACAACAAAATCCAAACCAATGCTTTCATCACGCGTTCGTTTCCTGTGCGATTAACCAAAGACCTTGCAGGACCAGATTATCCACGATGCGCAACGGCACGTTAAGGCGATTTCGCAGTACCGCTTCCGCCCCGCCGCTCAGTACGACCGGCGCGCCACTACCGCCGAGCAAGGCATGTTGCCGCTCGATCGCGCCGCAACTGGCTTGCAGCGCGCCGCTATAGAGCGCATCGGCGGTATTCAGCGGGAGTGATGCATACTTTCCCGCTTGCCCGACCGGCAACTGGGCGGTTGCGTCACGCAAGCTGCGCTGCATCAACTCCACTCCAGGAAAAATCAGCCCGCCGATAAATTCTCCCGTAGCCGACAGCGCGTCAACCGTAGTTGCCGTGCCGCTGTTCACTACCAGGCATGTCCCGCGCACCAGATGCCATGCCGCGATCAAAGCCGCCCAGCGGTCGCTGCCCAGCTGGGCCGGGCTGGAATAACCGTTGCGCACGCCGCACTGCGCCTCCTGTGCGATGATAAAGCGAGGCTGCGCAGACAGTCCGGTGCTGGCATCGCGGATGTGCTGCGCGATTTCTTCCCCGGCGACATTGCTTACCCAGACTTGCCGTACACCCTCCAATCCGGTGAACTGCTGCGACAACTCGCCTGCCTGCCCGACAGGCAGGGCGCCGCTGCGCAGCCAGTTGCCTCTGTCCGCCTCCGAGCCGCCCGCCAGAGCCCACTTGATGCGCGTGTTGCCCGCGTCGATCAGCAGTTTCATCGCAATCCTCCCGCTTCGCCGGAATTGAATTGCTTCATCCCTTGCGCAGTTTCCAGACGCAGCTCGCCGCGATCGCTGACTCCGCGTGCAATCCCGGTCACGACCGACCCATCCGCCATGCGCAATTGAACCGGCTGATCCTGATGGATATGGTAGCGCTCCCACTCGCCGCCGAACGCGGCAAAACCGCCCTGCGCAAATTGCCGCAGCGCCTCTGCCAGCTCCTGCAACACGGCGGCCAGCAACCGGCTGCGCGTAGGCATGCCCTGGCACACCTCATCCAGCGCACCGGCGGGCTGGTCGATCCGGCCCGCGAGATTGTCCGGCAAGGAGCAATTCAGGCCGATGCCGATCACCACCGCACTCGGCCCGAGCATATCGCCCTGCGCCTCGATCAGCACGCCGCCCAGCTTTCCCTGTTCAGTCAAAATATCATTCGGCCATTTCAGCCGCACATCCTGCGCACCCAGCCCGTTCAGCGCGCGCGCAATTGCCACGCCCACCGCCAGGCTCAGCCCCGACAGCGCATTCAGCCCGCAATCAAACCGCCACAACAGGGAAAACGTCAGCGTACTGCCCAGCCCGGAACACCATGTCCGCCCCATCCGCCCGCGCCCGGCGGTCTGCAATTCCACCGCCAGCACGCTGCCGCCGGGCGCGGCACCCGGCCCGGCGCGCTGCAACAGCAAGGTGTTGCTGGAAGCAGCCTGCGGCAGTATCCCGATATCGAACTGCCCGGCATCCTTGCCCAGCCAGCGCAATACTTCTTCGCGTTCCAGCCGTTGCCACGGGTGCGCCAGACGATAGCCGCGACCGCGTATCCGTTGCAGCGCCACGCCGTATTCCGCGACATCGGCCAGCGCGTTGAACACGCTGGCGCGGGACACGCCAAGCCGCCCCGCCAACACCTCGCCGGAATGGAATTCGCCGTCCGCGAGGATATTCAGCAACTGCCAGGTTCGCGCTTGAACAATGTCTTTCGTCATTGCGGCATTCCATCATCCTGGCGCGGCTGAATGGCATCCTGACCCGGCTGGCCGGTATCCTGGCACGGCTGTCCATCAAGAAAGCGCAGAATTTCTTCGCGCTGTTTCAATGCATCCTGATATCCAAGATCAATCAGCGCACGGCAGAATTTTCCTTCGGACAAAAGATAACTAACCAGCGTCGCGCCGCTTTGATGGACCGCCCCGACCAGACGCAACAACAGGCGTATCGTCCAGGGCAATTCCGCAGCATAACGCACGGCGATTTTTTCGATCGGCTGGCTGGGCGAGACGACCAGTACATCAACATGTTTTATATCGGCTTGCGCACATACCGATTCCGGCAATATGGCCGCCAGTTCGTTGATGCGTTGCACCCGCTCCAGATCGACTTCCATGCTGTCGAGGAAAATGCTGTTCAGCGCATGCCCGGCAACCTGAGCCAAGGAAGGATAGTCGCTCATATCGTCGCGCGCTGGTTGGCCGGCATCGCCGTTCGCGGTCACCCCGATTACCAGGATTCGCGTCGCGCCCAGATGCAACGCGGAACTGATCGGTGCAATCTGGCGCATCGAACCGTCGCCGAAATATTCGCGATTAATCAGGGTCGCCGGAAAAATAAAGGGCAGGGCCGACGAGGCCAGCAAATGCCTGATTCCGATCTGCGCCGGGATACCGATACGCCGCGTGCGCCGCCATGGAACAATCTCGCCCACGCCCTGATAGAACGTGACCGACTGCCCCGATCCGTAGCCGGAAGCGGTGATGCTCAGCGCATGCAGCAGCCCGGCATCTATGCTGTGCTGGATTTTTTCGCAAGAAAGGACTTCTTCGAGAAATTCGACCAGCGGGGAATTGTCCAGCAGGGATGTCTGCCTGAGCTTGTTGATGCCAAGACCGCTCAATATCAGTCCGGCCAGCCACAACGCAGTGTTGTTAAACACGCCGATTGCATCGGTGCGATACACCTGGTTGGCGTGAAAATTTTTCCAGATGCCATCGAGATAGCGCACCCCCTTGCGGAAATTTTGCGCATTTATCGCCAGCGTCGCGGCATTGAGCGCCCCTGCCGACGTTCCGCAAATCACCGGAAAAGGATTGTGCGTGTGGCGCGGCAGGAATTCGGCGATCGCCTTGAGCACCCCGACCTGATAAGCAGCACGCGCGCCACCGCCGGTCAGTATCAGCCCTACGCGCTTTCCCATTCGCGTCCTATTCGACCTCGGCCTGAACCGATTCCAGCGCGTCTTTCAGCGTCTCTTCCGGCAGCGCGTTCAGCGTTTCCGACAGCATTTCGGCGGCATCCACCGCCCCGCTAGGCAAAGCCCGTACATCGGTATTCGCCACCAGCACCGCAGCCGCGCCCACCACCTTGAGCAGGCGCGCGCGCTCGGCCATCAGCATCTCGATTTCCTTGCTCAGTAATTCAACTTCTTGCTTGTTCATCAATCATCTCCCCCTGGTGTGTCTTCGAGCCTGACAATGCTGCTTCGGCGCGGCTTCGTAAAATTTCCATTTATTTTTCCCCACAAACCCGCAAACACAAATTTGTGCGGCGATTATAACGCAGCAAGGCTACCGCACCCCATAACTACCAAGCTCTTGGTCTTTGAAATAGAATCGAAGCCAGTTCAATCAGATATTGGATATCCACAATGCCGCGCGAAATAAAAGAATCCGACTGGAAGTTACTGAGGCAGTTGCACCCGGTTGCGCTTGAACGCTTCTCTCAACGCATCCTGTCGGAAATTGGGATCATCAACGCCGATAGCGCAAAGAGTTTTCATCAGCGCTACTTGGATATTTTCGAAGTTATTGGGAGTCGCGACCGGGAAATGGCGCAGATGTTTGACGATCTCCGGCGTTCAACCGCACTGGTTCAAATCGCCTTGATTCAATCCGGTGGTTTGCTGGCGGAAGAGGAGTTTTCGCGCTTCAGCACAGAGACGCGCAGCTTTGTGGAAGTGATGCTTGAAGGTCGGCACGGCGATAGCAAATAACTGCCTGAAACGCTCCTCATGACACGGGTCATTTCAATCTGGTTTGATGCTTTTCACCGGAAACGCCTTGGCGAAAGTCTGGATCACCTCGCGCACGATCTTGCGTTGCGGCGTTGGTAGCGAGAGAAACGCCTCGAAGATTTCCCGATCCTGATAGCCGATGCCATCGTCCCAGCGGGCGCGGGCTTCCTTGATCCGCTGCTTGATCCCCAAGCCGAAGGTCAGTTCTTCCGGTGGGATGTTCAGCATCTCGGACAAGACGATGATTTTGTCGTATGGCGGGATAGATTCGCCAATCAGCCATTTCCGCACCCCGTGCAGCGTGATCGGCTTGCCGAAATAGCGCAGGTTGAAATTGCGCTCCAGCACGGCTGGCTCAGGTTTTAAGCCCGCTTTGACCATCGCATCCCGCAATCTGTCGGCGAATTGTTGCTTTACAGTTTTCATGCGGCGACGTTACCGGCATCGCCGCCCGGTTACGTGATACGAAAAATAGTCACGTTATTTGTTAGACTTATAGTTACGCAAATAACGTAACTATAAGCGATGGCCAAAACCCTGCTGGAACAACTCCCCGAAATTGTCGCCAATGGCCGCAAGGAAGCCGAACGCATTCTGGAAAGTATCGAAGGCCGCCACCGCGTCAGCCTGCAAACCCGCGAATGGGTGCTGCCTGCCAAGGACAGTGCCGAGCAAGACTGGATTACCAGCAATGCGCGTCAAACCCACCTGCAAGGCGCTGCCGATGCGGCGTGGATTAACCGCCTGATCTACGGCGACAACCTGCTGGCAATGGCCGCGCTGCTGGCGGGCGACGAGCAAACGCCCAGCCTGCGCGGCAAGGTGGATTTGATTTATATCGACCCGCCGTTCGATTCCAAGGCCGACTACCGCACCAAAATAATTCTCCCCTCGCCCGCAAGCGGGAGAGGGGCTGGGGGAGAGGGTGCGGCTATGGAACTGGAGCAGAAGCCCACCGTGATCGAGCAGTTCGCCTATTCCGACACCTGGAGTGACGGCACGGCTTCCTATCTGGCGATGATTACGCCGCGGCTGATTCTGATGCGCGAACTGTTGAGCGATAACGGCTCGATCTATGTGCATCTGGATTGGCATGTCGGACATTACGTGAAGATCGTGATGGATGATATTTTTGGGAAGGACAATTTACTGAATGAGATTGTTTGGCGTCGATCAAACGGGCATTCAGATGCAGGACGTTATGGAGCTATCCACGATGTCTTGATGTTTTACTCGAAAAGCCAACAGCATATTTGGAATCAACAATATGCACCTTACTCCAGTGAGTACATCGAGCAGCAATATAGATATGCTGAGGAAGATGGCAGAAGATTTTTATCCAGAGATTTAAGTGCATCTGGATTGCAAGGCGGAGGCTACGATTACGAATGGAACGGTGTCAGACGAGTGTGGCGATGTCCAATTACGACAATGGAACGCTATCAGCGAGAAAACCGGCTTACCTATACCGGAAAAGGACTTGTCCGTTATAAGCAGTATTTAGATGAAATGCCGGGTATGCCGATACAGACAATTTGGGATGATGTATCTCGAATTCATCATCTTGCGCACGAGCGTTTGGACTATGCCACGCAAAAACCCGAAGCCTTGTTAGAGCGAATAATTAAAACATCAACAAATGAGAGTTGTGTTATTGCCGACTTCTTCGGCGGCTCGGGCACCACTGCCGCCGTGGCCGAAAAGCTGGGCCGCCGCTGGATCACCACCGACCTCGGCAAGCCCGCCTGCATGGTGATGCGCAAACGGCTGATCGACCAGAACGCGCAGCCGTTTTTGTATCAGGCCATCGGCGACTATCAGGTGGAGGCGGCGAAATCCATGCTGGGGCGCGGCTTTCGCATCGGCGATTTGTCGCAGATCGTGCTGTCGTTGTTTGGCGCGCTGCCGTTGCCGCCGGAAGACGCGCCGCAACGCAATCTCGGCCACGTCACCGCCGGCGGCAGCAAGACGCTGGTGCTGGCCGATTCGCCCAACAAGCTCACCGGCGCGGCCACGCTGAAAAAAGCCATCGCGCAGCGCGACAACCTGATGGGCGGCTGGGATCGGGTGGTGGTGCTGGGTTGGAACTTCGAGCCGTCGATAGGCGAGACCATCACCGCACTTAACGACAGCCGCTTGGAAGTGCTGGTGATTCCGCCGGACTTGATGGACAGGTTGAAGAAGAAAGGCGGGCTGGACAAGCTCAGAGGCACGGTGCGGTTTTCTTCGTTGCAGTATTTGACGATCAGGCCGGTGGAGCGTAAATCCCCCCATAACCCCCCTTTGGCAAAGGGGGGTGGCGAAGCCGGGGGATTTGCAGGCGGCGAGGAAACGCTGACCGTACAACTGGACAACTACGTGCTGCTGTCGCCGGAGGCGATCAATCTGGATGAGGCGAACCGCGTCAAGTTGCAGGCGGTCATCAACCAGGAGCCGCTGGCGTTGATCGAATACTGGGCGGTTGATCCTGACTATGACGGCAAGGTGTTCCGCTCGGTGTGGCAGGACTATCGTGGCAACACCGACAACGACGGCGATCCGCTGCGCGTGGTGACGAAAGCGGTGCTGACGCTACCCGCAAAACACGGTGCTCGCCGTGTGTGTGTGCGGGTGGTGGATGTGTTCGGTTTTGAGGCGGAAGTGGTGGCCGAGGTGCCCGCGTGAGGCTGGCGCGTTCAGGCCGCCAAACGCGGAATCTTGTGCAGATTCTTGCCGAGACGGGTCTGCGCCAGTTTGAGGTCGTAACCGTCCTGGAGGTTGAGCCAGTATTGCGGGCTCTGGCCGAAAGTTTGCCCCAGCCGCAGGGCCATGTCCGCCGTTACCGGGCGTTCCTCGCGCACCAGATGCGAGACGCGCATCGGCGAAACGCCGATGATCTTGGCAAAGGCCGCCTGCGTCATGCCCAATTCCTCCAGCGCTTCGCGGATATATTCGCCAGGGTGGATGGGCGGCAGGCCGTTGATCGGGGTATTCATACAGTTTGCTCCTCAGTGATAGTCAACGATTTCGACATCGAAAATATCGCCGCTCTCGAAACGGAAACAGATGCGCCACTGGTCGTTGATGCGCAGGCTCCATTGTCCGCTGCGGTCGCCTTTCAGCATCTCCAGACGGTTAGAGGGTGGAAAACGCAAGTCGTCAGGAGAGGTGGCGTGGTTTATCTGGTTCAGGCGCAACAAGGCGCGGCGCAAAATCTCCGGCGGCAGACGGCGCAATTTGCCCGTGGCAAACAGGCGCTCCGTTTCGGTGTCGGCGAAGTTTTTAATCACACCCGCAATATAAACAATTTGTTTATCGAAAGCAACCATGTCTAAAACCGACGTGCAACTCGCGCTTTCCGCAGGCCTGACCGCGAAAACCAACCAACTTTGCATCGGCCTTGAATATGGCGTAGCGGATATTTACGAGCTGGTGACGCCCACCACGGCGGAATTGCTGAAGTGGTGGTTTGGCGAGGACATGGTCGCCGCGCGCAGCACGCTGAATTTTCATGCGGGGCAACGGCAGGCGATACTCAATGCCATTGTCGCGCATGAAGTTCTTGGAGCAACGACGCTGCTCGATCTGTATCAGCAGGCTGCGCCAGATGCGCTGCTGGCCGGTGGCCGGATGAATGAAGTGGCGCAAGCCAAACACGCGCATCCGAAATATTGTTTGAAGATGGCGACCGGAACGGGCAAGACCTGGGTGCTGCAAGCCTTGCTGATCTGGCAATTGCTCAACAAAACGGCGGCATTGGCGGAAGGCATCGACGACCCGCGCTTCACGCGCCGGTTTCTGATTGTCGCGCCCGGCTTGATTGTGTACGACCGTTTGCTGGACGCGTTTTGCGGCAAGCAGCTTGACGGGGTGCGTGACTTCGCCACGTCCGATGTGGCGCAGTTTGCCGGGCTGTTCATCCCGGAAGCGTACCGTGAACTGGTGTTTGGCTTCGTGCGCGGCAATGTGTGCAGCAAAGCGGAGATCGGCCTGAAGGCCACCGGCAATGGCATGATCGCCATCGCCAACTGGCATTTGCTGGCGGATGTTGAAGAACTGGAAAGCGAGGAGGAAATCGCGGCACCGGGCGCGATGCCGGAAGCGCAACAGGTGATTGCTGCCGTGCTACCGCTGATGCCGGGGCGCGCCGCCGGCAACAGTCTGGACATGCTGGATCGTCGCTATGCGCGCGGCAATGTGCTGGAGTTTCTGGTCGGGTTGCCGGATTTGATGGTGTTCAACGATGAGGCGCATCACATCCATGAGTTGAAAAAAGAAGGCGAGACGAGCGAGGTGGAATGGCAGAAGAGCCTGAGCCGCATTGCCGAGAGCAAAGGCCGGCGCTTTGTGCAGATGGATTTTTCTGCAACACCTTACAACGATGTCGGCTCCGGCAAGAACAAACGCAAACTGTACTTCCCGCACATCATCACCGATTTTGATTTGAAAAGCGCGATGCGTGCCGGGTTGGTGAAATCGCTGGTGCTGGACAGGCGCAAGGAAATCGGCGCGTTGCCGCTGGAATTCAAGGCGGAGCGCGACGAGGACGGCAACCCCTGTTTGAGCGAGGGCCAGCGGGTGATGCTGCGCGCCGGATTGCAGAAACTGAAAAAGCTGGAGGTGGATTTTGCGCGCATTGATCCGGTGCGCCATCCGAAGATGCTGGTGGTGTGCGAGGACACCACGGTATCGCCAGAAGTCGCCAAGTTTTTGAGAGATGAAGGGCTGCGCTATGAAGGTGGGATTGATGACGAAATCTTGCTGATTGATTCCGGTAAAAAGGCCGAACTGGGCGAGAAAGACTGGGCTCCGGTGCGGGAGCGGTTGTTCAGTGTGGATCAGCACGCCACGCCGCGTGTGATCGTCAGCGTGCTGATGTTGCGCGAAGGATTCGACGTAAACAATATCTGCGTGATCGTGCCGCTACGCTCTTCGCAAGCCCAGATTCTGCTGGAGCAAACCATCGGGCGCGGCTTGCGGTTGATGTGGCGCGATGAAGAATATGCCGACCTCAAACGCGAGAACCGCGAGCGTATCAATACCGGACTGGAGCCAGGCAACCTGATCGACATTCTTTCCATCGTCGAACATCCGGCCTTTCAGTCGTTCTACGATGAGTTGATGGCCGAAGGTCTTGCCGGTGTGACTACCGAGGAGATGGATAGCACCAGCAGCACCGGCGATGTGATTGCGGTGGAATTGCGCGATGGATTCGAGAAATACGATTTCGCGATTCCATTCATCTTGCGCGAGGCGGAGTCTTTTCTGGAACACCATGCGCTGGACTTGACGGCGCTGCCGGATTTTACTGCAATGACACTGGATCAACTCACTGCGTTGCTCGGCAAGGGCGACACCTTTGTTTCGCAGGATTTGCAGAGCAGCACGCTGTTCGGCGATTACCGCGTGGAGGGTGCGGTAATGAATGTCAGCGGCTATAACGATTTTCTGGCACGGCTGACACGCCGTATCAGCCAAGCATTGAGCCAGCCGCTGCCCAAAGGCAACAAGATCGCCACGCATTTGGCGAATCCGTACATGCAAACCAATACCGCCGAGTTGACCGGCTGGCTGGATGGCTATATCCGGCACTACCTGTTTGGTGCTGCATTTGATCCGATGCCCAGTAAACGGGATACTGGCGACCAGACGCAAGCAGAGAACTGGCGCGTGCTGTTGTTGCAGCCGGTGATCGACCACATCAGCAAGGTGTTTGCCGTGGCGTTGATCGAATCGGAACATCAGGACGTGGTGGGCGAAACCGAAGTGCGCTATCGCAACTTGTCAGAAGTCCCGAAGCTGATGATGCGTGAGAGCAATTCGCTGCCGGTCGTCAAATGTATCTACGAGCGTCTGCCATTCCCCGCCCGCAATGGCGGACTGGAACGCGCGTTCATCGAATGGGCGCAGGCGGATACGCAGATTCATGCCTTCTGCAAAGTGAGCGAAACCCGCCATGATTTCGTGCGGCTGCGCTATGTGAAGGAAGACGGCTTGCCTGCG
>Ga0209211_10002897_pt1 | contig 28807 bp, 28 predicted proteins | sample RifGroA2_FD_183992 | JGI IMG/M metagenome (GOLD analysis project Ga0209211, IMG submission 183992) | Groundwater microbial communities from Rifle, Colorado, USA - Groundwater A2 (SPAdes) (version 2) | ecosystem: Environmental > Aquatic > Deep subsurface > Groundwater | place: Rifle, Colorado...
TACTGTTGCTTCAATTCTTCGATACTCAAAACGAAGGGTAACATTTGCATTGTGCGTTATTCTCTTCTTTATACTTGCCATGCAAGCAAGAAGGAGTATCCCTTTTTTTGTATTGGCCTCCGTGTTGACTTTATCTGATTCGTATATAGAAAGACTTAAGTTGCTAGAGAAAAATATTTATTTCCAAAAGGCAATTTCACTTTTGCTTATTTCCGGTATAATTTTGCTTGCTCTAATTCAAGTTCCCAACACATTTTCATTTGATACAAATTGGAAAAACTATTGCTCTAGTGGGATGCAAAGATACCCTTGCAGGGCAATTGAATACATTAAATCGCACCCAATAGATGGGGAGAATGTTTACGCCCCTTACGAATGGGGAGGGTTCCTGGAATGGCAGCTACCGGAATACAAGTTCTTTGTAGACGGCCGAATGCCTGCTTGGCCTACGCCAGACAACAAAAGCCCCTACACGACCTATTTAGAGATTGTACAAGCCCAACCAGGCTACCAGCAAAAGCTTCTGTCGTATGGCACAGATTGGCTTCTTTTAGGCCCGGGAACGTTTCTTGATATTGAGCTACAATCAAAAAGGGGAGAGTATTGGAAAGAAATTTACAGAGACGAGGCAGCAGTAATTTACGTTAAGAAGTAGCGACAACACCCTGAACGGAGTGAGAAGAGTCTCTCAGTTTATCTGAGACAACTGCCTACTTTCTGGAAAAAGCAGGCTTAATTTGGTAAAATATACCTATTGATCCGGTAGCTTAATGGATAGAGCAACTCCCTTCTAAGGAGTAGGTTGCGAGTTCGACTCTCGCCCGGGTCGCCAACTCAGGTGGTATAATGTGATATGTCATCTTATCCAAACGATCCAAAAGACCCGCGACCTGGTCCTTTAGAAGACCAAGAAGGGGATCATGACAGCACAGTCCACAATCCAACAAAATCTCCGGCGGTTCAAGGTGAAGAAGAACCCGCAGGAGGTTCAACTCCAGTTCCTAGTGGACAATCCACAGACGATATGATGGAGGAGGTAACAGGTGTAGAACCCAAAAAGGGACAAACAATTGCTGATATTATCAACAAAGAAGAAAAGGAAAGGCACAGACCTCCAAAGCCTGAAGATCAAAAAACTGAAGAAGAAAAGGAGTCTGAAGAAGAGGTAGACGAGATACTTGATGAGGAGTAACAAAAAAACAACCAGCCTACATCGTCCTCATTCCACCTTTCATCCTACCTCTGTTACCAGATCTACCTCCTTTTCTGCCTCTACTTTTTTTATTACTTTTCGTTCTACCGGGCAATTTAAAATTCACCTCCCCTAATTTGTGCAAATACTACGCCAAAGCAATAAGATCAAAACAATACACAAAACTCGCTACCTAACCTACCTGCCCTGAGATTAGATAGCGAGTAATTGGATAGCACTTAGGTAGACCCCACGCTGCTGCCTAAAATGCCTATTAAATATATCTATGTTCTTTCTAATATTCGACCTAAATACAATAAGAAAATTGCTCCTATTACTGCTATAACAAATGACAAAATATTAAACCCTGATACTCCAATTCCAAAAATTATGTTCGCTAAAAACCCACCTATTACTGCACCCAACACACCCAAAACGATCGTCCCCATTAACCCTCCTCGGGTTTTGCCTGGCTCAATCATATTTGCGATTAACCCTGCTATTAGACCAAATATGATCCAACCTACAACTTCCATCGGTTGATCATAAGAAACTTGCTTGAATATTGAAGAAGAATTATGTAAGAAATTCGTCAGTTCACAACCTGACTAACTGGAACCTGACCAACCGATGCTGGACCTCCAACATTTTGGGGTTGGGGGGCAGATTCTTGACTTGGGCTTGATGCAAGCACAGGTGGAGGAGAAGGCTTTGGAAGAATGCAAGCACTTGTAGGCTCTGTTCCTTTAATAAAATATTCCGAATACCCAACGCCACTTGAACCAGGAGACTTTAGAACAAGTCCATTGTTTGAGCAAACACGCAAAGCCAAAACTCCCCCCGGTGGTGAAAAATTCTCCCGTGGAGTCCCAGCTAAATATTCCTCCATCAGCGCCTTCCAAATTGGTGCTGCCCCCAATGCACCTGCCACGTTGCTCATTCTTTTGTTGTCATTGTTGCCCACCCACACTCCAACTGCCAAGCTAGGGGTATATCCTACAGTCCACGAATCGCGATAATCTTGGCTTGTACCTGTTTTTACAGCGGCCGGCCGCGATATCGTAAGCACACTACCAAAAACCTCAGCTCTTGCCTTGTTGTCGGATAGGATTGAGGAAATTAAAAAGCTTGTTTCCGGCGAAACAGCAAATCGTGGAGATGGAAAATATGAATAAATATTATTATTGTACTTATCAAATACTTCTAATATTCCTGTTGGAGAGTTGTACTCGCCATTATTAGCAAATGCTGCATATGCTCCGGTTAACTCCAACAATTTTACCTCTCCTGCTCCCAACGCAATTGCTGGTCCAAAACGAGAAGAGTCTTGAAAAGTTGATATACCCAAGCTGTCTGCGGTACTGATAATGTTTGGAACACCCATCTTTACACCCACTTCAACAGCTGGAATATTTAAAGAGTTAGCGAGCGCGCGTCTGGCCAAAACATGTCCGCGAAACTTGTTGTCGTAATCTTTTGGGCTGTATGGCTGGGGTAGTTTGTATGTAATTGGCTCATCTTTTAAGACTGTGGCAGGAGTAATAATTCTTTGCTCAAACGCTCCGGCATATACTACTGGCTTGAAAGAAGAACCGGGTTGGCGAAGGGACGTAGTTATATTTACCTTCCCGAATATGTTGTCACTCCAATCAACACTACCAACCAGTGCAAGAATTTCGCCAGTTTTTGGGTCAAGCACAACAGCTGCGCCATTTGTCGCATTACTTCTTCTTAATTTTGCTACATGTTGCGCCACAGCCTTTTGAGCAAAATCCTGTCTTTGCAAGTCGATCGTTGTTCTAACTCTAAAACCAGAATTGGCAATATATTCTTCTCCATATTCTTGGACCAATTGCTGCCTTACCATCTCTGCAAAATGGGGCGCAGCAAAACTTAGTCCGTTACCATTTTTACTAAACGCAAGCTCGAACTTTTTTGCTTCTTCCAACTCAGATAACGAGATATATTTTTGCTCATACATTTTTTCTAGTACTAAATCCCGACGCCCATTTGCCCCCGAGACTTCAGGTGTTGTAAATTTTGATGGAGTAGGCAACACCCCGGTTAAAAATGCAGCTTCTGCAAGTGTCAACTCTTGCGGGGCTTTCCCAAAATAACTTTTAGCAGCCTCGTCGATCCCATACGCACTTTTTCCAAAGTAAACGCTATTTAAATACATCTCCAAAATTTTCTCTTTGTTGTATTTTTTTTCAATTTCATATGCCAAGACGGCTTCTTGAAACTTTCTCATAAAATTCTTCTGGTTATTAAGCAGCGTATTTTTTACAAGTTGCTGAGTTAAAGTTGACCCTCCATAGGCTAGTTCTCCCTCTCTTAAATTTGAGAACGCTGAGCGGAATATCGACTTAATAGATAGACCTGAATGCGTATAAAAATCTTTATCTTCAATTGCTATTACTGCATTGCGAATATTTAAAGGAGTTTGGTCAATTGGGATAAAGTTTTTATTTTTTGCACCGTAAAAGGTGAAATAGGGTTTCATGTCCCGATCGAGTAGGGTTAAACCTACGTCCTTCTTGTTCATAATCTTTTCGGGCGTCGCTAAATCTCGAGCGTAAGCAATGGTCGTATAAAAAACAACAAATAATGAGGTTGTCGAAAGCGCCAAGGTTGCAATGAGGGCATCGATTTTAGTGATAATAGGAGGATCAGTCTCTCTACCCGTTGGCATATAAAGATTGTAGTCTATATTTTGTTGTTGAAGGTAAGAAGACAGGTAGAAAAAAGTAAATTACCGCCAATATTTCCAAGTCGAGTATTTAGCCTTTAGGTCAGTTTCTGAAATTCTTGCAGGAGAAAGGCCATACTTTTTAGCAAACCCTGCATCCAAAAGTATTGAGGCTTCAAGATCGCGTTGTAATATCGACTCCGCACCCAACAATACTACCCCAAGACTTTTTCCACTTCTTTGAGAAACAACTATTGTTGTATATTCCGCCTCGCGGGTATTTCCAATTTTTACCCCCTGAACACCCGGATAAACACCCAATAACCCATTCCAATTATAAAGGTCAAATTGTTTGTGTCGCGAGTCCTCTGGTAAAAAATAATAGTCCTTTTGGGTAATCTCGGCAATTTGTTGATAGTTGGAAAGTGCGTAATGGGTAAGAATTGCCAAATCTTCGGCAGTTGCGTAGTTTGTCTTGCCATCAAAGCCTTGCGGATTATCAAAATGAGAATTGGAAAGACCTAGATATTTTGCCTTTTCGTTCATTGCCCAAACAAAGGTTCCCTCGCCATAAATATTATCAATGCCTTCCTCAAGCACCTCAACTGCATCGTTAGCAGATGTCATAAGTGCAGCGTGTAGCAGCTCATTTGTAGCCATTTTTTGACCCTCCACTACACCTATTTTTGTAGGATCTGTTCCTGCAGCCTTTTCTGAAACTTTAATTAAATCGTTCTCTGCAAGATCTAGTGCAATTGTCGCAGACATTAGCTTTGTAAGCGAAGCAATCGGCATTCTTTGTCTCGAATTTTTTTCCAAAATCACATCTCCACTTTCAAGGTCAAACACAATATAGGAGCGAGCGGTAATATTGTCCTCCTGAGCATACGCAGTTTCAATTAAAGATAAACCGCGTTTTAAACTGAAGTCTTTCTTGCCTTGTTCAATTAATTTTTTTACTTTTTCAATACCATCACTTACTACATTTTGTTGAGAAGTCTGGGAAGGGGAGAGTATCGGACTCATAAAATTTTCCCCCACAATTCCTGACAATTGCAAAGCCGCAAACCAATAAACAGCCAAAAGGCAAAAAATGAAAAACTTCCACCTCAGCCTAATTGACTCAATTAATAAATTTAAAATATTGTCGATAATTCTCATTGTGTTAAATTCCTTTTTGGGCAACGTCTTTCGCACTAAATTTCTCGCTCAACAATTCCCACATGTCGCGCGTTTCATTATCAAACCCCAAAGCCCAAACTCCAACTCCTGCTAAGTTCTTATCTTTCGCGAAGTCATACTTTAACCCAAGCGACCGAACGTCCTCTTGAAAGTACATTCTCCAGCTTTGATCCCAAGAAGAATAGTATGCTTTCCAACCAACTTGTCCAGCCTCATCCCAACCGGAAAGCTCAGTTGAATTGCCAATTCCATTTCCGTACTGCTGAACTTTAACAGGAAGTTTGACAAACCTTTTGTAGCGCTTTCTACCCTTGCCATAATAAACATAGTAACCTTGATTAACACTAGCCAAGACTTCAGGCGCGCGGACTGCGTAATCATATCCATACCAGGGTAACCCTAAAATAACTTTGTCGGGAGTAGTTTGTGTCAAAAAATCGTCAACCGCTGTTGAAACATCGTACCAATATTTACCCTCTTTGTATCCAAACAACGGGGAAGTAGGCATTGCATTCTTGGCGCTGTATGTTGCAAAGTCGTAGGCCATCATAAATATTCCGTCAGTAGATGTACCCAACTTTTTGATGTCATACAATTTCGAATCTCGCACAGCGGAAGCATAAACCGAAACAGTAACTTTTGACCCAGGAACCTCTGAGTGCATTCTCTCAGTTAAATTCGCAACAAAATCACTAAAATATCCGCGATACGCCGCCCCTGGATCTCCTACATATTCAAAATCAACATTCACTCCGTCGATTCCTCTATCTTTAACCTCAGCAATCACTTGGTCAATCGCATTGTTTTGAGCATCGACCCCATATAAAAAATTTTCGATATCCCTATTGTTCATTTGGGTAAGTGTTAAAACAACTTTTGTTCCGTGAGAATGAGCTTTATCAAAAAGGTCTGTAGCATCCCTTCCAACAAAAGTGCGGTATCCGACGCTTTCTCGATCTAAACCACCATTAGAGTTAACATCTACCCCAAAGTATGCAAGAGTTGTCAAAACAGAAAAATCAACGTTTGACATTCTATCTAATGACCAATAGGGGGCAAATCCAAAAACCTCATATTTTGCCGCAGCTTTAACGACTGCAGGACCAGAGTAAGAAAGGGGTGAAATCAGTTCTTTATTGGGAACACCAAGAGCTAAGATATATAAGATCAAACACAGGTCAAAAGCAGCCGCCAACAAGAAATGTCTGCGAGTCAGACTAAACGAAAATTTATAGACATTGCCCAAAGCGGAATTAATCTCGGCAGTCCAAGAAACAGCGTAGTGTGCAAGCTTTTGATAGCAGGTATTTATCATATTGCAGCCGTCACTCTAAGCTTCCGTTTATTAAAGTGGAGATGTTGAAGTGGGGTAGGTAAGCTTTACAGATTTTTTAAGGCTGCAGAGGCGAAGTATACTGGACCCGCACTACTTTGTCAAGCGTTTGATTATTAGTCTTAGATTACTTTAGAAACGTCACCCCCGCTTTCATTAGAAATGTCATCTTATTAAGGTTGTTAGGATCAGCTATTATGCACTATTCTATGCCGATATGCCTGACTTCCCGCTTAAAGAGAAAGAGAAACAAAAGCTTTCAATCATTACCAGCCTCTTAAAGAGAAAAATTACCAATGGTGAAGCAGCCAGGCAATTGAGCTTATCAATCAGGCAAGTACAGAGGTTAAAGATTGAAGTTAAAAAGTATGGGTCTTTGGCACTGACCCACAGACTTAAGGGTAAACCCAGCAACCATCAGTTAAATCAGGCTACCAAACTTCAGGCTATATTTTTAGTTAAAGAAAAATATTCAGACTTTACACCTAAATTTGCCTCAGAAAAACTGGCAGAAGTTGATGGCCTTATTGTTCATCCCCAGACTCTAAGGAGGTGGCTTATCAAAGCCGGGTTATGGAAGATACAAAAACAGAAAAAGCCAAAATATCATGCCTGGAGGGAGAGAAAGGACTATTTTGGAGAATTGGAACAGTTTGATGGTTCATACCACCTCTGGTTTGAAGAAAGGCTACTTGATGAGTATGGTAATCCAAGGGAAGTATGTCTCCTTGCCTCAATAGATGATGCAACAGGCAAGATTACCCATGCATATTTTGATTTTAATGAGGGGGTTACCCCTGTCTTTCTCTTCTGGATGGGGTATGTAAAAAGTTTAGGTAAACCTTTAGGAATCTACCTGGATAAATTCTCCACCTACAAGATTAACCACAAAATGGCAGTAGACAACTCTGAGCTTATGACTCAATGGCAAAAAGTCATGAAAATCCTGGGCATTGAGCTTATTTCAGCCAACTCTCCACAGGCCAAAGGCCGGATTGAGAGGTTGTTCGGCACCCTGCAGGACAGGCTAGTCAAAGAGCTCAGGTTAGCAAACATTAGTTCCATAATTGAAGGAAATATTTTCTTAAAAGAAGTCTTTATTCCTAAATTTAACAGTAAATTCTCAGTCTTGCCTGCCAAGCCGGGAGATGTACACAGGGCCTTAACTCAAAGTGAAAGGTTTCATCTAAAAAGCATTTTCTCCATCAAACATTTAAGAAGAGTTAATCTGGATTTTACTATCCAGTTTAAAAACCATTTCTACCAACTCGAAGAGATCCAGCCTGTCACTTTAAGGCCTAAAGAGAAAATACTGGTTGAAGAGTGGATCGATAATACCATCCACTTAATGTACAAAGACAAATACCTAAAATACTTTATCCTGCCTGAAAAACCCAAGAGGCTGTTAAAACAGCCGGCTATACTGACAAACCATCCCCTAAACTGGAAACCACCGGCAGATCATCCCTGGAGACAATTCAAATTCTCATCTAAAAGGGGGTGACATTTCTATTGTCGTCTGACATAGCTATTTAAAAAATAATGCTTGCAATAAGTAAATGGCGATTTTTCTTCTCGTTTGAAAAACTTTGGTAGACCCTCTTTCAGCTATTTCTCAGCAAATTAGGTATAATATTATGTTATGAGGATTCTGGTTGTTGAGGATGAGCATAAAATTGCAAATTCCATAAAAAAAGGGTTGGAACAGGAATCTTACGCCGTTGATGTGGCCTTTACAGGAGATGATGGTTATGGTTTGGCTTCAACAGAAGATTATGATCTTATCATTCTCGATGTTTTGCTTCCGGGAATAAATGGAATAGAAATTGCTAAAAAGTTAAGAGGCCAACAAATTCATACCCCAATACTAATGCTTACAGCTAAGGGTCAATTGGAAGATAAAGTTACAGGTCTTGATGCTGGCGCGGACGATTATTTAACAAAACCATTCGCATTTGAAGAACTACTTGCAAGAATAAGGGCTTTAACCAGAAGACCAAAGGATAGCTTAGGAATAATTATTGCAGTTTCGGATTTAACCCTTAATACCGCAACTTATCAGGTTAAACGAGACAACAAGATAATCCCACTATCAAGTAAAGAATACGCTCTTTTGGAGTATTTAATGCGGCATCCAAAACAGACATTAACCAAAGAACAGATTATAAATCATGTTTGGGATTATGACGCTGATGTGTTACCTAATACTGTTGAAGTTTATATCGGATATTTAAGAAATAAAATAGATAAACCTTTTTCTGAAAAACCAACTCTCATTCAAACAATCAGAGGTTTTGGATATAAAATAGGAAGGGTGGAATAAACAATGTTTACGACAGCACGCTTAAAATTAACAGCCTGGTATTTACTGATTATTATGCTGGTAAGCATATCTTTCAGTGTAGCCATGTATAGGATACTAACAAGCGAACTAAATAGAGTTGAGCATCTTCAAAGGCTTAGACAAGAACGTCAATTATCTTTACCTTTGCCAAATGATATCCCTTCTGAATTTCGCCAAAGATTGCCTCGTGCATTTTTGCTTGACCCAGAGTTGATAGAGGAGACAAAGAATAGATTAAAAATGATCTTACTTCTGATTAACGGGGGTATTTTTGGCATGTCAAGTCTAGCAGGTTATTTTTTGGCAGGTAGGACATTACGGCCAATTAAAAATATGGTTGACGAGCAAAACAGGTTTATTACTGATGCTTCGCATGAACTCCGGACTCCCATAACATCTTTGAAGACAGAAATTGAAGTTAATTTACGGGACAAAAAGCTAAAAAAAGAAACTAAGAATATATTGGAGTCTAATTTAGAGGAAGTTAATAATCTGCAATCTTTATCAGATAACTTAATCAAACTAACCCAATATCAGAAAACTAATGGGAACATTGTTTTTGAAAATGTTTCACTTAAAGAAATTATAGATGAGGCTTGCAGAAAAGTTGCCAATTTAGCCAAACACAGAAAAATTTCTACTCACATTAAAATTAAAAACATTTACTTGCAAGCTGATAGACAGAGTTTAACAGAGGCTTTTGTTATTTTTTTTGATAATGCAATTAAATACAGTCGTAAAAACACATCAATAACATTAATCTCTTATACGACAGACCACTCTATTGTAGTTGATATTAAGGATGAGGGAATGGGTATAGATAAAGATGATATTCCTCATCTATTTGATCGTTTTTTTAGGGCAGATAAATCAAGAGCAAAAACAGACGTTGAAGGGTTTGGTTTAGGATTATCAATAGCCAAGCAGATAATAGACAGACACAACGGCACCATTTCTGTTGAAAGTGAAATAAACAAAGGTGCTACTTTCTCGATACATCTTCCAGTTAAACAACCACACAAGATTATCTAGCCCCATCATTCTAAGCTATTTCTCAGGTTTATTTATTAAGCTAAGATTAATGGATTCATTAAAAGGTATTTTTAGTAAACTTATCGGACTAAAGAGCTGGGTGTTGAAGGCTTCTTGGAAAAAGAAGCTGGCAATTCTGCTTGTTTTATTAGCAATTGGTTGGTTTGGCGGTTCAAGAGTTTTGAGCCAAAGACAAGCACAACCCCAATACCAAACAGCCCAAGCAGAAAAAGGAACGTTAATTACTTCCGTTTCTGCCTCAGGCCAAATCACGACTGCCAATAATGTAAATATTACAATTCAAGCCTCAGGTGTAGTAAAAGAAGTGTTGGTTAAAAACGGAGATACTGTAAGCCTTGGGCAAACTGTTGCCACTTTAACCTTAGATCAAGCCTCACAACAAAAACAGGCAGCGGCTTACGCAAGTTATCTATCCGCTAAAAATTCACTTGATAGCGCTCAAGCAAAAACAAACTCCCTGCAAGCCGCCCTTTTTAAGGCAAACCAAACATTTATAAACGGTTCTGTAGCAAGAGGACTCGCAACAGATGATCCTACATATATTCAGGAAAACGCGCTGTGGCTACAAGCTGAAGCAGACTATAAACAGCAGCAAACTGTTATAAGTGCAGCAAAGTCATCTTTGACTGCTGCTTCTTTGAATTTAAGCCAGCTTTCATCTACCATCACCGCTCCTGTTTCCGGAGTGGTTAAGGGTTTGACTATAACTCCTGGGGCGATTATTACTGTTTCCTCCGGTAGTTCAACTTCCACCAGCACTTCCCAGGTTTTAGGTTCAATAAACCAACCCGGATCGCTTCAAGCTCAAGTTAATATTTCTGAAATAGATTCTGTAAAAGTTACCGGGGGGCAAAAAGTAACCATGACTTTAGATGCTTTTCCCAACCTCACTTTTACAGGAATTGTGGTAAGTATTAACACCAATGGCGTTGTATCTTCCGGGGTTACCACTTATCCGGCAGTTATATCTTTTGATAGCGGAAATGACCATATTTATCCCAATATGGGAGTAGATGCCGCAATTATTACTGACATTAAAAACAATGTTATCCTTGTGCCTTCGGCAGCTGTTCAAACCTCAAACGGACAATCAATGATTCGAGTAATGAGAAACGGCTCGCCTCGCTTCGCGGGCGAAGCGGGACAAATTACCCAAGTTCCAGTAGAAATAGGGGGCTCAAATGATACGCAAACAGAGATTATCTCAGGAATTAATGAGGGTGATGTTGTAATAACAGGTAACACTACGCCTGCAGGTACCTCCTCACAGGGCGGTACTTCACCATTTGGAGGAGGGGGCTTTGGTGGTTTTAGGCAAGGCGGTGGAGGTTCAGGAGGAATTCAGATCCAACGAAGGTGATACTTCGGCAAACGCATCTAAATATGGCAACAATTATCCAAGCTAAAAATCTGTCTAAGATTTACAAGACTGATGTCTTAGAAACCACTGCTTTATCCGATGTCTCATTTGAAATAAAAAAGGGTGAGTTTGTTGCCGTCATGGGTCCCTCAGGGTCTGGTAAATCAACGCTGATGCATATTATTGGAGCGCTAGATACTCCTACTTCCGGAACGTACATCCTAGATGGAGAGGAAGTGCAAAAACTTATCGATGATGAGTTGTCTGATATAAGAAATAGAAAAATTGGTTTTATCTTTCAGGCTTTTAATTTACTCCCAAGAACCTCAGCTTTGAAAAATGTCATGCTGCCTATGATTTATGCTGGTATTCCTAAAGCAGAAAGGTTGGAACGGGCTAAAAAGTATTTAGAGATGGTCGGACTTGGAGATAGAATGGAACATGCTTCAAATCAACTATCAGGAGGTCAACAGCAGCGAGTGGCTATAGCAAGGGCTCTTGTTATGAACCCCGCGATATTACTTGCTGATGAGCCAACGGGAAATATTGCATCTGCTCAGGCTGAAGAGATTATGGCTATTTTCCAAAAAATAAATGACGAGGGTCATACGATTGTCATGATTACCCATGAGGCAGGTATCGCAGAACATGCAAAACGAATCATCCATATTAGAGATGGAAAGATCATCAAGGATGGGAATGACCATAAACAAAGAAAAATTAGAAATTAATTGAGTGTTATGGAATATACAGAAATTATTACAGAAGCAATTGGAACGCTCACGGTTAATAAGCTAAGGACAGGACTTGCAACCTTAGGAATTGTCATTGGCATAGGCAGTGTGATTGCCTTAGTTTCTTTGGGCCAAGCCGGTCAACAGGCTGTAGAGTCACAAATTCAATCCTTAGGATCAAACCTTTTAACTGTTTCTCCAGGCTCTACCAGTCAGGGAGGTATCAGAAGTGCAGCCGGAGGAGCAACAACTTTAACACTCGCGGACGCAGAAGCAATATCTACCTCACCCCAAATTACAACTATTGAAAAAGTTTCACCGGAATATACCAGCAGAACCCAAGTCACCACAGGCAGAACCAACACTAATACTCAAGTAATTGGTGTTACACCAACCTATGCTGAAATTAGGAATATTACCCTAGCTTCAGGTAATTTTATTAGTGAGCAGCAAGTCAATAGTATTGCCAAGGTAGCGGTACTTGGTCCAACTGTTGTAACCAATCTTTTTGGGGAGGGGGCAAACTCGCCTCGCTTCGCGGGCGAAGCGGGTCCAATAGGCCAAACAATTAGAATAAATGGGCAAACCCTAACTATTATAGGTATAACCAATTCTAAGGGTGGGACTGGTTTTCAAAATCAGGATGATATTGTGTGGGTTCCTCTATCAACTGCTCAGAAACAACTCTTCGGAGCAGATCATGTAACTTCAATAGCTCTGGAAGCTAAAAACCCCGATGTTATGGTAGATGCTCAAAATGAGGTAGGATACCTGTTACTTGCCAGACATAAACTAAGTGACCCAGCACAGGCAGATTTTTCCATATTTTCCCAACAGGACATCCTGGGTGCAGCTTCTCAAATTACAGGCACTTTTACTGCACTTCTTTCTGGTATTGCAGCAATTTCATTGCTTGTTGGAGGTATCGGAATTATGAATATCATGCTGGTAACTGTTACTGAAAGGACTAGAGAGATAGGACTCAGGAAGGCGTTAGGAGCAAAGAAAAAAGTAATAATTACCCAATTTCTTATTGAGTCTATTATTCTTACTTTTGTCGGTGGTGTTATAGGAATGGTTTTAGGTATTGGTATCTCTTTCGTTGCATCCAGTTTTATTAACTTACCTTTTACTTTATCCTCAAGTTCGGTTCTTTTAGCTATAGGAGTTTCAGCAAGTATAGGGATCTTATTTGGCTGGTATCCTGCTCAAAAAGCGGCTAATTTACAGCCAATCGAAGCGCTACGATATGAGTAGCGCGCAGATCCTGAGTTTACCGAAGGATTGAAGCATTAAGATATGAATAAGCAAAGCTTGCCTCCGCCAATTGGCGGACGTAAAAAATTTGTACTTCGGCAGGCTCAGTACAATCCTGAGCGAACCTGTACTGAGCGAAGTCGAAGTAGTCGAAGGATTGAGAGGATTTGTACTTCGGCAGGCTCAGTACAATCCTGAGCGAACCTGTACTGAGCGAAGTCGAAGTAGTCGAAGGATTGAGAGGGGGTGAATTTATGAAAAACAACATACTAATAATTATCGTTGTAGTTGCCTTAGTAGTAGGAGCTGGAGGGTTTTTTGCAGGCATGAAATATCAGGAGTCAAAAAGTCCAACAGGACGTTTTGGCTCGCCTCGCGGCGAAGCGGGAAACTTTCAGGGAGTAAGAAATGGTAATTTTGAACAAAGAGCTCAAGGATTGAGACCAGTTAATGGGGAAATTATCAGCTCTGATGATAAAAGTATCACTGTTAAATTACAAGACGGCAGCAGTAAGATTGTTTTGTTAAATGATACCACTACGTTTAGTAAGTCAGCAGAGGGGTCAAAATCTGATCTAAAAACTGGTGAGAAAGTTGCTGTCTTTGGGACAGAGAATTCAGACGGCAGCGTTACCGCACAGAGTGTTCAGCTTAATCCGCAAATTCGTGTATTTAACGGAAGCACACCTAGCGGAAGTCCTAGGTAGCTTTACCAAGGCGGGTAATTGGCGTTTAAGTATTCTGAAAGATAAAAGTTAAAACCAGTCATTATTAAATCTTTTGCTTTCTCCCTTGCTCCAAGGTTTATAGTTTGTCCGGAGAATTGGACATAGTTTGGAATTTTAGGTTTTGGCTGGTTATCTGCAGAAGAAGTTAAGTTAGCGTCAAAGGCGTTTGTTTCGTTGCGCCAATGGCTAGACGGGTCTGTAATTTTTGTTATATAATGATTACGTTTACCCAATATATTTTGAGGGTGAGGATATAAACGCACTATGAGTGTGGATTCTCGCAAAGAAAACCAAAATATGGGCAATCCTGAAAAACCAGAAATACAAGGCGTAGTGACTCCCCCTGTCGAAGAAAAATTCAGAGCTTTTTTGACAGGTGAGGAGAGAATACTAAACGATATTGCTGGCGGCGCTGGATTCACGTTCAAAAGAGGTGACGGTTGGGCTATCAATCCGGAAACAGGAGAAGCCACTTATGACCCAAAGTTTTTTGAGGAGAAGGGCTATACTCCATCACAAGCCCTTTTTGGTGCGTTCCACGAAATTAAATGTCATCTCGTAGAAACATCAGAACTTTTGGGTACACCCCGAGGTCAAGAAGCCTTCGCGCGGTTAAAAGATAGAATTAAGGCAAAACCCAGACTTCATATTTGGGAAAACTGCCGTACAGATGTAAAGGGCAATCTCGCAATTACTAGATTTGCTCCGTCTCTTGCTGAAGATGTAGAAGCAGTTTACCGAGAAAAACTTTGGCCAGAGACAGATTTGACTTCAAAACCTAAACATTTACAGTTTATGTATTCAATTTTACGAACTGCCATGGTACCGGATGAAGAAGTAACTGTTGATCCGAAAGTAAAAGAAGCAATTTCGAAACTTCGGAATGTAAAAGGTAAAGATGTTATTGCGCTTGCAACTGACCCCGCACAAGACCCTCTGCTGGCCCTTCGTCTTAGCGAAAGATATATAGAGCCCGTAATTGAGGAGCTCTATCAAGAGGATTTGGAGGAGAAAAAAGACCAGAAAGGCAAAGGGGAGAAAGGCCAGGGTACACCGGAGGAGTCGTTTGCGGATGATTATGAAGATTATGAAAATAGGCACCCTGAACCAATGGATGAAGAAGAAGTGGAAAAGAAGATTAAGGAAACAAAAGAGCAACAAAGCGAATCTGCACGGCAGGCTGCAGGATACGAGACAGAAAAGACTACTAGAATTCCATTGGAATTCCTATTCCAGAAAAATATCAACAAATGCAGTTTAAATTAGATTATCCGAACAATCTAAACTCCTGGGACCGAGAGACGCATTTTATTTGAAACCGTTTATCCTTGAATACTTATCTCACTTTAGCAAGTTGGTGGAAGCCTATCAAGCTGAAGCTATATCCGAACGGACGGATTGACATTTGACTAAATTATGTAATAATAAAATTGTGGGTATATTAGGAGTAGTCTTATTTATAGTAGGATTTCTGTTGTTATTCCGTCCCGTAATCGAATGGTCGGTGCGATTTAAAAATTCAACTCAAGGTATTCAAACCAAAGTTAGCCCTGCAACTATTTGGACATATAGAATAATTGCAATAATTTTTATACTAATTGGATTCTTTTTTTCACTGACATTTTTTTCTATAAAGTAATAACATGGCACAAAAAAATAAATCAACTGACTGGAATAGCGTTCTATTAAAATTTTTCGCAGTTGCCAATTTGATTATAGGAGGATCTCAGTTAATTTCCTCATTGACCCTTTCAACTTACCAGAGTTTTTCTATAGGAGGTCCTGTTAGTATCGGGCTAGCATTATCATATCTTTTGACAGGATTTGGACTGTTTAAACTAAGGTTATGGTCTCTGTATACCGGAGCAGCAGCCGTGTTATTCGAACTTCTTGTATCGATAAATACTAATGGGTTTAATTTAAAATCTATTTTCTGGTCTGGAGATTTTGTTATTGGGCTTATTATTCTACTCTATATCTACTCTCAACGAAAAAAACTTTCTTGAGGTGCCACAAGATTAGCCCGGTATATCAATCTATTCGGGGCTTCTCCTAATCCATCAAAGTGAACAAATTCTTGTTTTGTAATTATGGGTTTTTTGTGTACAATAAAGTGCAATAACAATTGTTAATTAATATGAATCAAGAAACTGTACAAACAACTAAAATAGCCATTTTCCGAAATAGAAAAATAAGGAAATCTATCCATAAAAATGAGTGGTGGTTTGTAGTTGAAGATGTAATTTTGGCACTTATTGATTCAAATGACTCAAAGCAATATATCCAGCGCATGAGAATTCGTGACCCCGAGCTTTCTAAAGGGTGGGTACAAATTGTACATACCCTTGCAATAGAAACCAGTGGCGGTAAACAGAAGATGAATTGCGCTAATACTGAAGGTATTTTTAGAATTATTCAATCTATACCCTCTCCTAAAGCAGAGCCTTTTAAAAGATGTTTAGCCAGGGTTGGGTATGAAAGGGTACAGGAGATAGAAGATCCGGAGTTAGCAATTGCTACCTTGTCATTCCCGCCCGCTTCGCCAAAGCTTCAGCGAGGCGAGCGAAAGCGGGAATCCAGCAATACAGGATATGAACAAAACTTATTACGTTTATATATTAGCTAGTAAGCGCAACGGAACATTGTATATTGGTTTCACCAGTAATTTGGAGAAACGTATCTATGAACATAAGAACAATTTGATAAAAGGCTTCACCTCAAAATATGGCATTCATTTACTTGTATATTTCGAACAGACGAATGATGTAAATGTAGCTATATACAGAGAAAAACAACTTAAGAAGTGGAATAGGAAATGGAAGCTTGAGTTGATTGAAAAAGAAAATCCGAACTGGAATGATTTATCAGTGAACTAGATTCCCGATCAGGTCGGGAATGACAGAGCTAATCGTGGAGGTAAAATTGCCGGAGATGCCAGGTCTAACTTGGAAAAAGAAACCGGCAGAAAAGTAATAACCTTACAAAATTATTTACCCAAAAAACAAAGTAGAAAACTTATAAGAGTTTAGCCTATGAAAATTTTAGTTTTTACAGAAGGTACCATTTTAATGCCTAGGTCTGCTCAAGGATTAAGTAGAGAAGCAATTGTTGAGCAATCGAAAAAAGAAGGAATCCAGAGAGAAGAAGCAGCCTTGCAATATGAATCAAAAAATGATGTTCCTGTACAATCTTATTCAATTCATGATTACCTAAACTATATTCCGGTTGGTAACGCGGTTCAGAAATTAACAAATTGGGCAAATCAAGGCGCAACAATTCATTACCTTTCTTCAAGAAGAATACAACCAGAAGTTGAAGCAATTAAATCTGTTTTGAAAAAGTATAACTTGCCTAATTTAGATAACTTATATTACAGGCAACAAGGAGAAGATTATAAGGATGTAGCAGCTAGGATAATGCCTGATGTCTTAATTGAGGATGATTGCGAAAGTATAGGTGGAGAAAAAGAAATGACCTACACCCACATTAAGCCAGAGTTTAAAAATAAAATTAAATCAGTAGTTATCAAAGAATTCGCTGGTATAGACAGCTTACCGGACAGTATTTCCGATTTAGCATCTTTTAATTGAAGTAGTTTGCTATTCCACTGGTAGAGTGCTTTTAATGCCAAAGTAAAAAGTCATCACTCCTATTAATTAGTTTCCCCAATGTGCTAAATTTTAAACTTCTGATAGAGGAGGTGAATAATCACTGTGTTACCACTAGAAATAATTAAGAAGTATTATCCCTATGCAACGGAAGATGAGTTAAAAGACATACAAGAAGTTGTCTATTTACTGGCATGTGCAGTTATGCAAGAATTTTATGGGCCGCCTTCAGGCCAGCCACGACGGCTAGGCGGGCGAGCCTCGCCATTCTGGCGGGTCAAAGCGGATGGGAAATTTTGAAGAGTCCGACCATGAAGGAAAATAACGAGCTTAAAGCTAGTTCGACTCCCGTTAGGGTTCTAGGTTATAAGACTAGATTTTGACAAATTTCAGTAACCTTTCGAAGCTAAAACTTGTTAGTTCGATAAAATTCCTATGGAGCCCCTGATGTGATCTTAGCCAGACTTCCTGAGTTTATCAGATTGTTCCTATCTGACCCCGATTTAATCGGGGCTGACGGTCTATTACCTGATTTAGTTTATGCTTTAGAACTAAAAAATGTATAAGTAAGTATATTAAAGTCTTATCCTTGTTGTTCTTGGCAACAAAATACGTGTATAAATTCTCTCTAGTTAATTTATAAGTTGATAGGACAAGACTTTATTTTTAATTGAGTCAGCGAGAAGGTTCAATAATCCATTTCTTCCAACCACGGCTACGTTGTGCTTCTGTTAGATTTCTTTTTGCTCCTTGTTCTAACTGAGATGGTAAAAGACTATGAGAAATTCTATAACCAGCTTCTTCAATTAAAGCTGCCTCCAGCTCTGGCAGAGCTTCATTATCTTCAACCAATATATTGGAATGAGAACCTAATGCTGACGAAGATATAAGTAACTTTTTTTCGCCTTCCTCAGAATCCCCCTGTGCGACACGAGTTAACCTTACACTTAAACTCGTACTGTCTGTACTGGGCATATATTGCCACTTTCTCCAAACTGTATAAGGGAAATCATAATCTCCACGATATTCTTCCATTAGTTTGCAACTGGGATATTCATGAACTAATTCAAATCCGCCCAACACTGTAAGCCCATACCAAACAAGACCATCGGTAAACATATGCCGATTCTCGATTGGTCTTACTTTTCCTTTTCCTCCCCATACCGTCTCTTGAATATATCTTAAACTTTGGGCTATATTAAAGCCTTGTAAAATCTTAGACGTTTCTCTAGTAATTGTTTCTTCTCTTGCTCTTTCTTGGTCATCAAGCTCTTTTTGTCTTTGTATGGCAACTGCTCTTTCTTCAGTCTCAGCAGCAAGCCTTATAGCATTTTCCCTTGCTGTATCAAATTCTATTCGTCTCTGAGCTGTCACATAATCATTCACACCCTGCTGAAGATTAAATGCAAAAGCTTCTAAACCTGGTGGAGGTTGTATAATCCTTGATGTAAGTGGTTGGATTGGTTGACCATCAGATACTCCAAAGAATCTTTGTAATGATGCAAAAAGGGCACCTTTGGATTTCTGAGAATGGATTGGTTCTCTTGTATCAGGATTTCTGGGCGCTTCAGCCGACATAACAAACAGATTATAGTTATATAAACTTTAAAAGTCAAAAAAGATTAGATAGGCAAAAGTTCGATCCCCCTTAGGGTATTAGGTTATAGGATTAAATTTTAGCAGAATTCAGCGACATTCCGAGGCTAAAATTTATCAGTTCGATAAAAATGATATGGAGTTATAAGCTGGGTCAAGAACTACTTAGTAAAAAATTCTTTTAACCTTCTTCGTCCAGCGCCACTTTTCCACCATAATTCACGGTGTTTAGCCTCTGCATTTGTTTCAAACTTCTCCTTAAATAATAGCTTAAATGGTGTTCTGTGTTTTGTTGATTTTACCGAACCAGAGTTGTGTTGCTTAAATCTTCTTTCAAAATTATCAGTATAACCCACATAAGTTTTACCGTCTTTTAAGCTTTGGAGACCATACACAGTGAATATCATAGTAAGAGATTGAGCGGGCCACCCTCGCCCAAAGGGCGGGGCGAGCCTCGCTCTTTTTCGTAGAACGAAAAAGAGCGGGATACGGGAGTCGAACCCGTCTCACCTCCTTGGAAGGGAGGTATTGAACCGCTCAACTAATCCCGCAACGTCATACGTTGCTGGCACGTTTGACGTGCCGCTTACAAAAACAATATATCAGTCGGCCCACTTAGCGAATCTGGACTACGTTAGGCGTAGTCGGGGTGCTCGGATTCGAACCGAGGGCCTCCTCGTCCCAAACGAGGCGCGCTAGCCAGCTGCGCCACACCCCGATAATTTTGTAATGTGCAAGATAATTAAATGCAGTGTACAACTTGGTGCCGGGGACAGGACTCGAACCCGCACACCCTTTCGGGCACTACCACCTCAAGGTAGCGTGTATACCAATTTCACCACCCCGGCTTACACCGCTCTATTATACCTAAAGAACGCTCAATTTTCGAGTATTTCCTTTTTAGGCAAGGCAGACCGCTTTCGTAATACATTTTACTTAATATAACCAATGACTCAACTTTTGCAAATTTTAAACTAAATGTTGATTTCCCTTCGAATCTAAGTACTCCTGAAATTTTATAAAGACGTTTAATTTGTTCTTGTAACCATTTGATATGATTTTCGCTTGCTGAAACGAAACCAGTATAAAGCATATAGCTATTTTTCCATCTTTTGTCCCAATAGCTGTAGGTATATCCATCTCCATCCAAATATCCTCTTAAAAAATCAGCAAAATAAAGGTCGGGAATTTTCAAGGGTCCCAATATTTTTGTTTTGTTGGGCATTAATCCAATTTCAAGTAATAATTGATAAAGTTTTACATTTCCAAACTGGATTCTGTAACAACTACTCTTAACGGAAATTTTATTTTTTAGCTTTAAAAGCGAGGCAAAGGTTTCAACTTGATCAAGATCCTTAGATGTGAATTCAATATGACGCAGATCTTTGGACAGATTCCCATCAGTAGTTATTAATCCAATGACATAACAAAGCTCAGCAGTCCAATTCATAATCTAATGATACCTCAAGTGCATAGCGCCTGCCAAGTTACTTTTAAAATTTTTCTTAAAACTGTGGGCACTAAGGGTCTCGGTAATTGCGACAGCAATTAGTTTGCACCCCTTTGACCTTTCGCTGTAAGAATTTTGGGTGGACAAGACAGGGCTCGAACCTGTGACCTTTCGGATGTAAGCCGAATGCTCTGACCAACTGAGCTACTTGTCCAAAATTCTTGCTTTATGCTTCATAGACTACGCAAAAGTAAACCAATTCGTGCTGTGCAGATGAGAGGAGTTGAACCTCTACGGCCTTGCGGCCACAGCGCCCTGAACGCTGCGCGTCTGCCAGTTCCGCCACACCTGCCTACATATAAACCCTTCCTTTGCAAGCGTAATTATACCAAAAATTGACACTTTTTGATATAATAGGATTGTTAAGCCGGGGTGGTGGAATGGTAGACACGTCAGCCTTAAGAGCTGGTGGAGCAACAGCTCCGTGCAGGTTCGAGTCCTGTCCCCGGCACCAATTTGTCACATACTATGTCATCGTATGCTAAATTTAATATAACTATGGCGAGGTAGCCAAGGTGGTCACGGCGGACGCCTGAAGAGCGCCAGATAGGGGTTCGACTCCTCTCCTCGCCACAAGTAGTTTTAGAACAGATCTGCAAGGTGCTTAAGATCAAATCTTCCGAAATCCTCACGGTAAAGGGTATTTTGGAAGAGAACCCTTAGACCCAGCTCAGCTTAGACGTTGGGTATATATTAAGGCTCCAAGCGATTTACCGGAAAAAACTTTTTCTTATGCTACCAAATCTCTTTTTGGGCTTGTTCCTCAAGTAGAAACAGTCTCAGAAAGTGCTTTTTTAGTCTCAAGAGATCAGGCTTTACTTCCTGAACAACTGGGAGAAGTGCCGGGAATTACTGAAATTGTAGCAAGATATGAAGAATTTCACAGAGCTGCTAAACAGCTTGTAAAAGAAAGAAGGATTGGTGCAGATCAACCACAACTTTTTACTTATGACGACAGGGTAGAACCGAAAAGAGTTCACGACTTTGTTTTAAGCTTTTTTAATGGTGATATTACAGAAACTTTTCAGGCCGCCCTAAAATATTATTACGCCAATAAAGTAGAATCCCCGGAAGATAAAGCAAAACTTGAAGAGCTGATTACTCATGTTGAATATAGAGAAATACAACAACCATCTGCCAGAAGACCAATCAGTGAACCAATTACTCCAGAAGGTAAACCTGGAGAAACTGTTAGTGTGGAAAGAGCAAAAAGTATTATGGGGGATGAATTCTTTGGAGCTGAAGCTATCGACAAAGCATTTGATATAAAAATTCTTCCAGGAGATATTCCTCCTGTTCCTTTTAGCCCTAAAGAGTTAGAAACTGCAAAAGAGTTAGGTCAGTTCTTGATTTTGCGTTTAGACAGGGATAGTAGCGGACCTTTAACTATGCAGAAAATGCAACGAATTGTGCAACCTAAATTTGACAGCAGAAGTAAAGGTAAAATTTTATATGACCCAAGTCGGTATAGCCGTGAGGATTTTTTTACAAAAGATGTACCAAAAGCAAAGTGGGCACTTGTTACAAAAGAAGTAATCCCAAACTCTACAAATAAAAATTACTTAAACCAAACTCAGGAAATTGCGGATTATCTAAAGAATCAGGTCTTCAGAGGAGGCATATTACCAAAAGAGTATCAAGAAGCAATTGCGGAATTTGAGAGCCAAAAGAAAGCCATTTCTGACATCATCGCAGACGAAAGTAAGTTGAGAGATGCTGCTGATAAATTAGCAGCGCTTAAGCTAAATAAAATGACCCGCCAAACACCGGTTGAGGCTCTATACGATGTTTTGGTATATTTCCAAAATCACGATCAAAGATTACTTGAAGGTAGATATACCTGGACTTCAAAGCAGTCGTCCCTTGGCAGCCTAGTCGAAGTAGGCCGCTTCGTTTCCCTTGGGGTGAACGTCGACCGCTGGAATCCTGTTCGCTCCGATGGCCTTCTGGGCGTCTGCCTCTCGGTAGTTTAGCTCTTGAATCCTTGGTTTCTTAGTTCTTGGTTCCCGCGTAGCGGGTCGATGCAAATTTTTAAAATTTTATTACTCAGTTAACCAAAACCAAATTAAATTTTCTAACTCTTTTTTAAAATCATATGTATTAGCATGGGACAGAAAACCAAAATATGACTGGGTAGTTTGATTTAAAGATTCCTCAGTGATTTTCCCCTCTCTGAATTCATTAATCTTGCATTTAATTTTCTTTACTAACCTTCTTTTTGTCTTTGTTCGAGGCAGGATATATTTGGGAAAAATGATGTAGATAAAAAAGAAGATAAAGCAAAGGCAGAAAGATTAGCATACAAGCTTCAGGAAATACTTCAACCAACCCTAGATCAATACAATAGAATGCTAATTAGGAACATAAAGGCAATTAGAGATCTGAAAAGAGGGAATATACTTCTAAATATTTCAAACGTTAATCAAATGAATATTGGTGAGAAACAAGTAAACTTGGGGAAGAATTCATAGCTTCGACTTGTTTATGTTAAAATAGCTTCATGAAAACATTGATTTTTCCAGGTTTTTCACTGAAAAACAAAGATTGGGCTTACGAGATGAAAAAGGCAATAAATCACAAACTTCTGGCTGAAGTAGTTGAATGGGAGCATTGGATTTCAGGCAATACTCATTTTGCCAACTGGTCTGAATGGATAGAAAAAGAAATCCCAAGAGTGTTAAGACAGATTGAAGATGAGCAGGTTAATATTTTAGCTAAATCTATTGGAACACTTGTCGCAATGAATATCTTAAAAACAAAACCTAATCTGATAAATAAATTATTTATTTGTGGTATTCCACTTAATGACATAGAGGAAAATGATAAATTGTTATACAAGGCGCTGAAGGATTTTCCTCAAGAGAAGATAATTTGCATACAAAACGAGAATGATAATCACGGAAGTTTTACTGAAGCAAAGAAATTTCTTGATTCCATAAATCCCAATATAAAAATTATCTCTAAACCAAGAGATGATCACGATTATCCTTATCCTGAAGAATTCATCAGCTTTTTCAGTAAGTAAAACTGCCACTCAAAATTATGGAAAGATCAAGTAATAAAAATATTAAAGTGGGTTACTTTTATGTTGGCAAAGATGTTCAACATGAATGTAGAGAGTTTAGTCATCCAGAATCAGCAAAAAGATTATCACTTATTGAAAAGCAAATTAACAATAATGAGCATCTAAGCGATTTAGTTTTTATTCCCCAATCAGAGGTTATTGAAGGGTGTGTAGAATTAGCCCACGATCTTAAATATATAGATAAAATCAAAAGTGTTTCTAAAAGAATAAGAAATAAAAATTGGTATCTTGATAGAGGAGATACTTATATTGATAAAGGTACTTTTGAAGCTGCTTATTTGGCTGCATCCACTGCTTGTGCCGCGATACAATATGTAACAGAAAACAAATTGAACCATGCCTTTTGTGCTATCAGACCTCCTGGTCATCATGCCTCATCTAAAGAATTCGGAGGTTTTTGTATTTTTAATAATGTAGCTATCGCAAGCAAATTTTTCTTAAATCTATGTCCAGATAAAAAAGTTTTAATTATCGATTGGGATACCCATTTTGGGAATGGAACTTTTTCAATTGTTAAAAAGTTAGATTCAATTTATTTTTTCGATATATCAACAATGAGGCTAGCTTTTTTTGAAGATCAATCTGGGATGTTAGATAGGTACGAACAACGTTCCAGATAGTGTACTTAAGTAATCTCCTCAAACTTCACCTCAATGTATTTCCCATAAGCAGCTTATAGTTGATATTTATTAGTGGTAAGGTTATAATCAAACTACCTAGGCAGATCTGCTCGCCTTGGGCGAACATTCACACACGGAGGAAAAAGGTGCCTTACTTTCTTACCGTTACAGAGTGGGACGAAGAACTGGGTGAAAGGGACATTTTGGCCGATCAGCTTGATCAGGGTTACCACACTCTCCGGCTGGACGACATTTCGGTTCCAATTCATGTCGAAGGTAATTCTGTTAGAGTTTTTGTTGCCAAATCGTCTGGCCCTCTTTGGAGTGTCGATACATACACCAATAAACTTGGTGAAGATCTCACTCTCGAGGATTTTCGAAATTCTGGTATCAAAGAGGTAGTCTTCGAGACAGACGGTTGTATTCTGACTCTTGTGGGCACGGGCGGAGGGGTCGGCAGAAACCTATTGTGGGTCACCGATAAACCAAAACTCCGCAAAGAGTGGGAACATTGAGCCTTGGGCCGTCTTCAGTCTTCTGACTGGCAAGCGGCCCATCTTTATTTAATCGCATGTACCCATACACTTGTGTTAAAATAATTTCACCTTAATGATTGGAATTTCTGTTCTTGGATCAACTGGATCAATCGGGACTCAAACGCTAGATGTGCTTAAAGAACACAGTAAGTCTTTTTCTTCGGGTGGTTTTTCAGCTGGCGTAAATATTGATCTTTTAGCAAAACAAATTCTTGAATTTTCCCCCCAGGTGGTATCAATCAAAAATAAAGAACAGCTACCGATGTTAAGACAAAAACTTGGGAAAAAATCTGTTGAAATACTTTCAGGCGACGAAGGAAATATCGCTGTCGCCACAATGCCCAACACAAATAGAATAGTTCTTGCCACGCCTGGACTACCAGGAATCATGCCTGCAATTAAGGCTATTAGAAAGAAAAAAACCCTTGCGTTAGCCACAAAAGAAGTGTTGGTTTCAGCAGGTTCTGTTGTAACTGCCGAAGCACGAAAGAATGGAGTGAAGATACTACCGATAGACTCCGAACATTCTGCAATTTTTCAATGCCTACAAAACCGTCCAATTGAAACCGTAAGCCGTATTTTCTTAACCTGTTCAGGCGGCCCTTTTCGCGGAAAGAAGAAGAAAGATTTGAAAAAAGTTACGCTAGAAGATGCTCTAAACCATCCAAGCTGGAAAATGGGGAAAAAGATTACAGTCGACAGTGCAACTTTAATGAACAAAGGATTCGAGGCAATTGAAGCCCATTGGCTATTTGGAGTTCCTTTAAGCAAAATAAAAGTTATTGTGCATCCACAAAGCGTTGTCCATTCAGCAGTTGAGTTTGTCGACGGCACAATAATTGCCCAAATTGGACCGGCTGATATGCGCCTCCCAATCCAATACGCCTTATTCTACCCAGAAGAGAGAAAACCAAACAAATTTAAGCGTTTCTCGTTTGATGATTACCCAAATGTTTCTTTTGAACATCCTGACAAGAAAACTTTTAGATGTTTGGACCTTGCGTATCAAGTGGGGACACAAGGCGGTACACTTGCAACAGCATTAAATGCAGCAAACGATATTGCAGTTGAGGCTTTTCTTGAAGGAAAACTAGAGTTCCACAAAATCCCTGAAATTATTGAAGAAACATTACTAAAACATGTCAACACTTCGGCCCCTTCACTTGAAGAGATATTCGAAGTAGACAAGTGGGCTAGGGGAGAAGCGTTAGCTCTTGTAGCTAAAAATTAACTTTTTTGCTATTTTCATATATAATATTAAGTGCGGCACGTCAAACGTGCCAGCAACGTATGACGTTGCGGGCGTAGCTCAGGGTTGAGCGGTCCGTAGGACTACGGACAGGCAGTGGAAAATGCCATTTGTGTATATCTTAAAATCCATAAAGAATGATACTTATTACATTGGTTCAACTGTTGACCTGGAAAGAAGAATCGAAGAGCATAACAATGGAAATTCGAAATACACGAGCAAGTTACGTCCGTTAAAACTTGAATTTAACCAAGAGTATTCAAGTTTGGGTGACGCAAGAAAAGTTGAAAATAAATTAAAAAGGCTGAAAAGCCGTAAGATCATTGAAAGAATAATTAAAGAAGGATATATAAGTGCGGGCGTAGCTCAGGGTTGAGCGGTCCGTAGGACTACGGACAGGCAGTGGAAAATACCATACGTTTATATCTTAAAATCCATAAAGAATGATACGTATTACATCGGTTCGACAGTAAACCTGGAAAGAAGAATTGATGAACATAACAATGGAAAATCCAAATATACAAGCAACTTACGACCGCTAAAACTTGAATTTAGCCAAGAGTATTTAGGTTTAGGGGACGCAAGAAAAATTGAAAATAAATTAAAAAGGCTGAAAAGCTACAAGGTCATTGAAAGAATAATTAAAGAAGGATATATTAGTGCGGGCGTAGCTCACCGGTAGAGCGTCTCGTTGCCAACGAGAAGGCAGTGGGTTCGATCCCCATCGCCCGCTCATATTTCCTCAGCTGTCATTTTGTGAATTTCGCCAAGTAATTTGCCGCATTTATTGCAAAGAAAAGTGATTCAAATGCTTTGATACTTGCTGACTTTTCCGGGATTATTTGTTGCGTATAATAGCTCTTTTCTCATCAAGAGCCAATATTCCTTAAAAGATGCAACATATTATCACCTGTTAAACAAAGAAAAATTAGGAATCATGTCGTAAGCATCTTCGCTTAATACAATCGGAGGGACATTTTTTTGGTCACTCGTATAAACAAAAGTTCCAGAAATTGCATCCTTGTATTCTTTATAGTTCAGTCCGTGTTGTTTTGCAGCAAGCGGAAAAGCATAACTGACACAAACATATTTTTGTAAATCTTGGTTCACAGCGGAATTATATCCTGTCGATTTAACGCGCATGGACATCCTACAAGCCTCAAGTGCAACAACAAAAGATTTTTTGAATTCCGAACTTGTTCTTTCCATCCTCATAAAACTTGCAGTTGTTATCTGTCCATTGTCGCCCGTCATAATAGATGTGGCAGAAAATGAATATTGTTCTAGCTGGGATGTCCAATATGGGCGAGGAACGTTATCCGGCGTAATAAAAATAATTTCTCTACGGCTTACTGAGGGAACGTACACAAAATTGATTTGCTTATCTCCAAGAGTTCCTGAAAATTTATGACTTCTACTTGCCAAATCGGAAAAATGAATAAAAAATTGAGTGGCTAAATCAGTTCTCAACTTTACATCGGTAAAGTTTATAAAACGAATCGTCCTTTCATCTGCATTTAGCAAACCGTATTCATATACTTCCAAATCTTTTAGCTCGGGATAAAACTCAATTACTTCATCAAATCCAAAGCCGTAAACTTTTGGCCTTTCTTCCTTTTTTTGACATGCTCCAACAGCTCCGGTAATGAAGGGGCTTGCTAAAAGCATTAAAAAAACTCGCCTTTTAAACCTGTCTTTAAGCATTTCATTGTAAAGATTGAGCTAGTTATTAAATAACTGTGTTAAAAATAGGAAAGAAACAGGTGTGACAACAAGTAAACCTGTCATGATATATTAAATTGCATGCAAATTAGTTCGAAAGCGTTTGGCTATCTATCACTGGCTTTTGTTTTCCTGCTATTTTTTTTACCTCCAATTGACACAGATTTAGGTTGGCACTTAAGATACGGGGAATATTTTCTAAGTACTGGAACCTTCTTAAAACAAAATACTCTTACTTATTTTCTTCCTGATTATATTTGGATGGATTCTCGCTCGCTTTATCAAGTACTACTTGCAGTGACGTACAAATACTCAGGGCTGCTTGGTTTGAGCGTAATTTATGGCTCGCTTGGTGTTTCCATTTATTGGATATTCAGCAAGATTAACAGTCAAATCCCCAAAATAAATATTTTGGTTTTTACTATTACTATCCTTGCAAGTTGGGTAGTTTTTGGACTTGGAATTAGAACCCAAATATTTACTTTTGCAGGAATTTTAGCTGTATTCTACCTCGCAAAAATTTCTGAGAAAAATCCAAAAATTCTGATACTACTGCCACTACTGTTTATATTTTGGGCAAATCTTCATGGAGGATTCGTTTTAGGACTTGCAGTTTGTGGAATTGTATTTTTACAAAGACTAGCAAACAGAAAATGGAGAAAAGCTATTTACTTGGCCATTGCCGGATTTTTCTCAGCTTTGTCAGCATTAATTAACCCATACGGTGTGGGGGTTTACGAAGATGCGATTCGTTATACGCAATATCCACTTTGGACTTTGATTGCAGAATGGGTTCCGCCTAATTTAGATACAAAAATACTTCTTGTGGTGGTCGCACTTATTACTGTTGCTTCAATTCTTCGATACTCAAAACGAAGGGTAGCATTTGCATTGTGCGTTATTCTCTTCTTTATACTTGCCATGCAAGCAAGAAGGAGTATCCCTTTTTTTGTATTGGCCTCCGTGTTGACTTTATCTGATTCGTATATAGAAAGACTTAAGTTGCTAG
>Ga0209211_10002904_pt1 | contig 28764 bp, 27 predicted proteins | sample RifGroA2_FD_183992 | JGI IMG/M metagenome (GOLD analysis project Ga0209211, IMG submission 183992) | Groundwater microbial communities from Rifle, Colorado, USA - Groundwater A2 (SPAdes) (version 2) | ecosystem: Environmental > Aquatic > Deep subsurface > Groundwater | place: Rifle, Colorado...
AGTATGAAATGTTCGCCCAAAACTGCTCTTGCAGGAGCGCTGACTGGCAAAACAGCTTCCTGTATTCGTTTGGCATAATTAATACTGTCGGTAACAGCTTTATGAATTATTTCGATATGCTCTTTTTGTATTGTTACTAAATCGCGTTGTGCTTCTATTTCATCGCGTTGTGTTGATATTTCTTCCTTTTGTTGACTAATTTCTATATTTTGTTGTTTGAGTAATACATTAGCTTTTTTCTTATTACGATAATTCCTGTAAACAAAACTTACCAATAAAATCATAAGTGTAAAGCCAATTACAAAAGCATATTTTACTATAATTTGTTGTTTGATTTCTGTTTCTTGAAGCTGTTTATCTTTATTTAATAATTCGATTTCTTTTTGTTTTTTGTCGTTTTGGTATTTTGCTTCCATTCCCTTAATCTGTTGATTACTTTCAATTGAAAACATGCTATCATTTAATATTTTAAAAAGCTTTTGGTACTCATAAGCTTTCTTGTAATTTTTAATGCTGTCATAAGTTTTAGAAAGAACTTCATAAGCTGTCAATTGCCATGGAAGCACATTAATTTCTTTAGCTATATAAAAACTTTTATTGGCATTTTCCACAGCTTGGTTATATTGTTTTAGCTTAACATTTAAAGCAGCAATATTTCCTAAAACCGACGATTGTCCTTCTTTATCACCAATTTGATACCTAATATCCAACGATTTATTATAATAATTAACACATTTATTATATTCACCTAATTCAAAATACACATTACCCAAATTATTATAACAGCCAGAAATTCGATTTAAATTATTAGCCTTTTCATTTATTTTTAAAGATTTTAAAATATAATATGTTGCTTTTGAATAATCCTTTTTATATTGATAAGCTAAGCCAATATTATTATAACATAATGCCATGCTATTTTCATCATTTAATTTTTCAACAATCTTAAGTGCCTTGAAATAATATTCGAGTGCTTTATCGTTATTTCCAAGTTTTCTTTGAATGATTCCAATATTACTATAACTTGTGGCAATACCAGAGCTATCTTTTAATATTTCATCCATTTTAAGAGACAAGAAATAATAATCTATCGCTTTATCATAAATTCCTAGCTTGCCATAAATCAATGCAATGTTGTTATAGCATGCTGATTCATTTTTTATTTTTTCTTTAACTTTAATTAAAGTGTTTTCTTTATAAAGTTTTAATGCTTTTTGATGAAACTCAATAGCTTTATTTAAATCGCTTTTATCTTCATAAAAAAAAGCAAAATGAGTATAAGCGCTTGCAAGCCACATTGAATTTTTGAAGTTTCTACTTAAATTTAATTCTTGTTTTATAAAAAATTGAGCTTTAACTGTGTCTGAAAACTCATAAATAAAAAAAAGATTAGAGTATGCTTCAACTTTAATAGTATCTGATTTAGTATTTTTAATAACCTTAAACAGACTGTCAACTTCTCTTGAGTTTTGACAATAAATAATGCTACAGCTTAACAATAATAAAGATAGAACAGCATATTTTTTTATTATTATCTTGATTTTAAACATTATTTGAATTTAACGAAACAAATGAATTCAAATTTATTAATAAATATTTGATTTTACATTATTATTTTACCTTGCAAATCGAATTCGGTAGCATCAGTAATTTTAATATTGTAAAATGAACCTATTTTTAAATTATTATCTTTTATAATAACCTCATTATCAATTTCTGGTGAATCAAATTTTGTTCGTCCAATGTAATTTTCGTTTTCTTTATTATCAATAATAACAATTTGCTCGGTACCTATTAATTTGGAATTATTATTGAATGAAATATCTTGTTGCAATTGCATAATTTCGGATACTCTATTTATTTTGATTTTTTGCGAAATAGTGTTTTTATATTTAATAAAAGATGGAGTTCCTTCTTCATGCGAATATGGAAAAACGCCAAGCCGAGCGAATTTAAAATCTGCAACAAATTGCATTAATTCATTAAAATCATTTTGAGTTTCGCCAGGATGTCCAACCAATAATGTAGTTCTGATTGCAATATTTGGAACGTTATTACGTAATTGAGCAAGCAAATTAATTATGTTTTTTTTGTTTGATTCGCGTTGCATTATTTTAAGCATTTTATCGCTAATGTGCTGAATAGGAATATCAATGTATTTGCAAACTTTTGGGTTATTAGCAATAACTTTAATTAATTCAGAATTAAAAAATCGGGGATAGGCATAATGTAGTCTAATCCACTCAATACCATAAATTTCAGACAATTTAGTAATTAATAATGCTAACGAAGGCTTTGAATAAATATCGTAACCATAAAAAGTTAAATCCTGAGCAATTAAGATTAATTCTTTTACTCCTTGTTTTGCAAGTTGTTTTGTTTCTTCAACAAGAGATTCGATAGTACGCGATACATACCCACCACGAATTGATGGTATAGCACAAAAAGAGCACTTTCTATTACAACCTTCAGAAATTTTTAAATATGCATAATGTTTTGGAGTAGTAAGTATTCTATAACTTATTGTAAATGGAGTCGAACCATCGCCATATTCGCCATAAAAATTAATTCCTTTTAAAATAACTTTTCTGATTTCTTTTTGTTGATTTACTCCAAAAATATAATCAACTTCGGGAATTTCTTTTTCTAACTCACTTCTGTATCTTTCAGTTAAACAACCGAATACTATTAAAGTTGTTATAAGTCCTTCGTTTTTTAATTTTACAGCTTCTAAAATTGTATTTATTGATTCTTGCTTAGCATCAAAAATAAAACCGCAAGTATTTATTAATAAAACATCGGCTGGTGCAACATTTACGATATGCTCTAATTTAAATGAATTTGGATTTAAACTACCTAAAAGAAATTCGGAATCAACAGAATTTTTTGCACAACCTAATGTAACTATTGAAACGCTTAGCTTTTTAGACATTAAAGATTAAGGATTTATGATATACGATTTAGGATTTTTGTGAATCTTTATCATCAGATTTCTTTTAATTGAAAAGCGAATCAACAAATTCGTGTTTATTAAAAATCATCAAATCTTCGAGTTTTTCGCCAACGCCTATATACTTTACTGGGATATTAAATTCGTGTGATATGCCAATTACAACACCGCCTTTTGCTGTTCCATCAAGTTTTGTAATACAGAGTGCCGAAACTTCGGTAGCATTTGTAAATTGTTTTGCTTGCTCAAAAGCATTTTGACCGGTAGAACCATCAAGAACTAAAAGTACCTCGTGAGGTGCGTTTAGTACCACTTTTTTCATTACATTTTTAATTTTAGTTAACTCATTCATTAAATTAATTTTGTTATGCAAACGCCCGGCAGTATCAATAATAACAACATCGGCATTATTATTTACAGCTGATGCAAGTGTATCAAATGCAACTGATGCAGGATCGGAGCCCATCTGCTGTTTTATAATCGTTACCCCTACCCTTTCAGCCCAAATTGTAAGTTGAGCAACAGCAGCAGCTCTGAAAGTATCAGCAGCACCAAGAAAAACGTTTTTTCCGGCATTTTTAAAGTGATTAGCAAGTTTACCAATTGTTGTGGTTTTGCCAACTCCATTAACTCCAACAACCATAATAACATACGGTTTTATATTTTCCATAAAATCAAACGATGATACATCAGGGTCTTTCATTAATCCTGATATTTCTTCTTTTAAAACATTATTTAATTCGCTGGTATTTACAAATTTATCGCGTGCAACACGTTGTTGAATTTTTTCAATAATTTGTAATGTTGTTGTAACCCCAACATCGCTGGAAATTAAAACCTCTTCAAGTTTATCAAGTATTTCATCATCAACTTTCGATTTACCTATAATAACTCGGGCGAGTTTTTTAAATATGCTTTCTTTGGTTTTTTCCAAACCTTTATTAAGATTTTCTTTTTTCTCTTTTGAAAACAAACCAAAAAAAGCCATAAGTTTTAAATTTTCACAAAGTTAGTAAATAATTATTTTAATTTATGAGTTCAGTCTAAAAAGGTGCCCTAAATTTTAACAATGTGGCTAAAGCCATGATTATCACGTATATCTATTACCCCGTCCTTAAGGGCGTGGCTATTGAAAATCAACCACTTACTGGGCTTTAGCCCAAAAACAATAGTTTTTAGACCGGACTCATATAAAAATAAAAAAAGCCTTCTTTGGATTTCAAAGAAAGCTTTAATGAGAAATTTATTTTAATTATTTTTTAAGAAACTCTTTTACCATGTCGGATACAATAATATCCTCTTTAAATTCGTATGCACCAGTTTTTTTAGATTTCGACATACGTATTACTTTAGTAAAATCTTTTCCTATTCCGCCTTTTTTAAAGGTTGCAACTGCTTTTTTTGCCATATTCTATAATTTTTTATTGTCTATTGTTTATTTATTATTTTTTAAAATTATTGCTGAAAGTATTTTTATCAATAAAAATCATCAATAATTAATTGCTACTTAATTTCTTTATGTAATGTTACCTTTTTTAAACAAGGGTTGTATTTTTTTAGCTCAAGACGTTCAGTTGAGTTTTTCTTGTTTTTTGTTGTAATATATCTTGACATACCTGGTACGCCACTTGTTTTTTGTTCTGTACATTCAAGAATTACCTGAACACGGTTTTTGTTTCTGCCCATGATTAATATATATTAATAAGTTTTGATAAAGCCTTTTGCCTGAGCTTTTTTTAAAGCCTCTTTTAATCCAATTTTTGTAATGGTTTTTATTCCATTTGCCGATACTCTTAAATCAATCCAACGATTTTCGTCTTCAAGAAAGAAACGTTTTTTAAACAAGTTTGGATAAAATTTTCTTTTTGTACGGTTATTTGCATGTGAAACATTGTTACCTACAATGGTTCTTTTTCCTGAAATTTGACAAATGTTTGACATATTCTGATAAAATTATTTCAATTTTTTAAAACGGACTGCAAAGTACGTCATTTTTTTTTAATTAAACAAACTTTTGTATTAATTTTTATTTGCTGATTTTCCGACATTTAACTAATAAGTTGTTTTCTAAGCATATCAAATGCACTTACAGAAGCTCTTATTATATTTCTAATCCTGTCATTTCCAAACAGAAACTTTTTTGCAATAACATTATTTTTAGAAGCTATTGCAATCCATACTGTTCCAACTGGTTTTTCGGCTGTGCCTCCATCTGGTCCTGCTATTCCCGAAACTGCAATCGAAAAATCTGTTTCAAATATATTTCGGGCATTCTGAGCCATTTGTGTTACAACTTGTTCGCTTACAGCACCATAAATATCAATATTTTCTTTGCTTACTTTTAATACACTTGTTTTAATTGAGTTAGAATAAGCAATTACAGAACCTTTATAGTATTTTGAACTTCCTGAAACAGATGTAATAAGATGCGAAATATAACCACCAGTGCAGCTTTCGGCAGTACAAATTGTTTTATTTTTTTTGAATAACATTTTTCCTATAACTTCCTCAAAACTAATATCACCTATTGCAAAAATATGGTTTGGAATAATTAGTTTTAGTTTAGATATTTCATTTAAAATTAATTTTTCTGCATTTTCACATTCTTGTTTTGCAGTAATTCTTAATCTAATAATTCCGGGTTGTGGTAAATACGCAAGAGATAAATTTTGTTTATTTATATTTTCTTCCCAATTATTAATTTTTTCGACTAAAAATGATTCTGCAATTCCGCATACCATAATGGTTTGCGAAATTATTTCAGGCAAATTAAATTTATTTTTTAAAAAGGTTATCAATTTTTTTTTAAAAATATTTTTCATTTCGAAAGGAACACCTGGCAATGACACTAAAATATAATTGCTATTGTTAAAAACCATTCCGGGTGCCGTACCAAGCTCATTAAAAAGAACTTCGCAGTTATTTGGCAAATCAGCTTGTTGTAGATTTAATTCTGTAATTGGCAAGTTTCTGCCAGAAAACATTGATTTTATATGTTCTTCAACGATTTTATTTCGAATAAGTTTTGAATTAAAAAAATCGCATAAAACATTTATAGTGATATCATCGTTTGTAGGTCCCAAGCCACCTGTAACAATAATTAAATCAGTTTCTTTTGATAATTGATTAATAGAATTATAAATTTCATTATAATTATCAGAAATAACAATATTTTTTGTAACATTAAACCCAAGTTCTGTTAATTTTGAACCTAACCAAGCTGAATTTGTATTAACAACCTGACCTATTAACAACTCATCGCCAATACAAATTATTTGAGCTCTATTTCTCATTTACGATTAAGGATTTGAGATTTAAGAATTATTATTTGATTTATTGGATTTTAAAGCCGAAATTCCTCCCCTCGCCCTTGTTTGTGTCCCCACAAACAAGATTCATTTATCCCATTAAACAAAATTGCCAAATTCATATTCTTTCTTGAATATGAGTTAATATACCAAATATATCTTTTTTGGTTTCATAAAAATATGCCGACGAATATTTATAGTCAATGGGGGTATTTGCTAACATCCATTTTTCTTGTAACGGATTATTGTGAATGTAATTAAGTTTCTGATAAATAACATTTGGGGAATACAAAAGAACAGGTAGAGAATCTCTTTGCCAAAACTGGTGAGTTCTTGTTTTTAATTCAACCTCAAATTCTTTTAACAAACTTGGTTGATTTATTTGCAAATCTTTTAATATCGAATGACTGGTATGCTTCATAAAACTTTCATGTGGATATTCATTACCATTTAATTCTATTAATTCCCAAATTAAATGAATATGATTAGGCATAATGACAAAACCATATATAGCTATTTTCTTTTTATCAACCAAATATTTTAAGCTGTTTATAAGAATATCTTTGTATTTATCGGGTTTGAGCAGTTGTTTCCATTTAATTATTGTGGAAGTATAGAAGTATAGATTATTCAGTTTCATGCTACAAATATAAATAATTATAACAAATTAAAAATTCGTTTGTGAGGACACAAACGAAAGCAAAAACGTTCAGTTAATTTTGAACCAAGCCATGCAGATTTTGTATTAATAACCTGACCTATTAACAACTCATCGCCAATACAAATTATTTGAGCTCTATTTCTCATTTACGATTAAGGATTTGAGATTTAAGAATTATTATTTGATTTATTGGATTTTAAAGCCGAAATTCTTTGCAGTACAGTTGGATGCGAATAATTAAAAAAAACATAAATTGGATGTGGTGTTAAATTACTTAAATTATTAACTGTAAGTTTTTTAAGAGCAGAAATCAAATTTTCTGCTTGCCCATACTCGGCAGCAAATTTATCGGCTTGGTACTCATTTTTTCGAGAAATAACTGTATTTGCCATTCCTAGTATCATTGAAATGGGACTGTATAAAATTCCAAATGCTATTATTGAAATATGAAATGTTGCTTTATTTATGCCAAGTGCTTGCGATAGCATTGGATTGCTTAAAAATATTGAAAGAATAAATAGCATTATTCCAGTTTGAACAATAGATAACAACATTCCTGAAATAACATGCTTCTTTTTGTTATGGCCAATTTCGTGGGCTAAAACTGCTACTATTTCATTAACAGTTAAATCATTAATTAAAGTGTCATACAATACTATTCTTTTTTTGCTACCTAAACCTGTAAAATATGCATTAGCTTTTGATGAACGTTTTGATCCATCAATTACATAAATATCTTTTAACGAGAAATTTACTTTATCTGAAAATTCTTTTATTGCTGTTTTTAATTCACCTTCTTCTAATGGCTTTTGTTTGTTAAAAATTGGAACTATTAAATTTGAATAAAACAACATGAAAAAAAGCATTATTCCAACAAATAACAAAAAAGTATAGAGCCAAAACATTGAACCTGTCTTATTGTAAAACCAATAAACAGCAATAATAACAGGAGCACCAATAACAATACTCAATAACCAACCTTTTAATTTATCGAAAATAAAAATTCTGGGAGTTGATTTATTAAAGCCAAATTTAGCTTCAATAACAAAAGTATCGTAAATATTAAATGGCAAAGAAATTAAATCAAATGTAAAAAATAGTAAGCCAAAAAAAACTAAAATAACTAACCTTTCATCTGTTACTAATTCTCTGGCAATTGAATCTACAAAAGCAAACCCATATAAAACAAGCATTAAAAAACTTAATATAAAACCAAATGAACTTTCGTACAAACCAAATTTGTAATTTGTTATTTGATAATTATATTGATTTAAATACTTTTCGTTGTTGTAAATGTTTTCGGCTTCGGGTGGCTGAACCGGAGAAAGTTTTTTATAATTTAAATATTCAAGTATCTGCTCAAAAATAAATCCAAATACTACTAAACAAATTATAATAATAAGTATAGCTTGAGGAGTCATTTTATTGCATTTGTTGTTTTAACTTTTCCTGATCATTCAAACGTTTATAAAGAACATTTGTATAACTTCTTCCTGCTTTATTCCCATAATCAGAATAAGATTTTTTAGCCCATTCAATTGCGATGTCTAATTTTCCGTCCATTTCAGAAGCAAGTGCAAGGTTATATGCAGCTCTACCAGCAACTTTTTGATTGGGATCTTTTAAAGCATTTTGCCATAATTCTGCTGCGTCGTTCCATTTATTTACTCTTACCTTTAATTTAGCATTTTTTAATGCGTCGTTACCTTTAATATAATACATTCTGCTAACATTTACCCAAGTTGGTGATATTCTTTTTGCATATTGTTGACCAGCAAAATAGCCTGCATCCATTGTAGCATTTCTTTGACTTGGCAAATGACCAATAGCTTCTTTTTCTGTTGTTCCTTTTTGATCCCAATTCATTGCATCTACATATACATTTTGGTCAATTATTCTTTTTTGTTTTGGCTCATAAATTCTCCAACCAGCATTTATTGCAATTCCAAGGTGAGCATAAAATTCCAAATAACTCACTTGTTTTCCATCAACAGTTTTGGTATTTGTTTTTGATGTAACATTATGCGAAGCATTAGAATCAAAAGTTTCTAGAACAAGTAAAGCATCTGCACTATTGTCTTTACAAATTTTTTCGATCTGCGACCACTCAATTGGAATTGGCCACTCGGCTGTACCTGTACCTTTTAAATCAATATTAGTAGGTACTTTAATTGTAAATCGTGGCGATGATGTTAGAGCATTACCCAGTCCATCAATTGTACGGCGCGAAGCATCTTTATCAACAAAAAGACCTTCGCCAGTAACAACGCCCTCAATAACATTATTAAAACCCTCGCCCTTTGCAGGCAGGCTTCTGTTTATTGCAGCTAAACTTTTAATATTTAAAGGCACGTTAATATCAGCAGGTTCAAGCACTTGTATCGAAACTGATGATGTTTTGCATGAAAAAAAAGTTATTGCAAAAATTAAAACTATGTTTAAAATTTTCGATTTCATTTTTTAATTTAATTTAAATTTTCTTATTCTCTTTTGCAGGAGATAAAAAATTATCACCTGTTTCTACATTTTTACTTGTTTTAGCTTTTATTTTTTTCGAGCATTTTTTGTTAAGCACCGCTTTTTTTTGCTTGCTTTTGCATTTTCCATTAAGCTATTTGCTTTATCAGTTTCGGCAAATTGACGAGTGGAATGTTTTGCTAATGCTGTAAAAATCAATTCAGCTTCGTTCATGTGAGCATGTGAATTTTGAGTTTTTAATCCTTTTAGAATTTTATGTTTTTTCACGGTTAAGCTTTTCAATTCCTGATGTATTATTTTTGTAAGCAAAGCAAATTTATCTTTTTCTTTTATTCCGGCACCTTTCCAATAATCAGTATGTTTGTTTCTGGTTTCTTGCTCTGTTATGCGTTGCTGAATCCACTTTTCGCTTCTGCCATGATTTTGCCAGTTTTCTCTTGCACGGTCTATATTTTGTTCTGGATCAGAAATTTCCTGCATACGCTCGTAACCTACTTTTGCCAACCATTGTTTAAAGGGTTCGGCTTTAAGTGACGGGATAGACTGGATAATTCGTAAAAGCCCTTTTACATCTGCACAGTCGGTAGTGTATTTTTTTCCATCTGATGAAATTACTTTCAGTTGTACGATAATTTCGTACAACTGAATAACCCCTTCAGAATTTAGTTTTCGTTTAATGTCACTCCAATACCTTCTCGGGTTTTTGCTTTCGGTAAGAATTTCAATAATATCAATTATAGCAAAATACCATTTTTTTTCCTTTTCATTCCAAAGACTTCTAACCTGTCTATTTTCAAATAATTTTATGTCGTTCATATTTTTCTTTTTATAATAATTTGCAAAATTAATTTTAAGTCCTAATTTAGAGTCTATCTGTTAGGAACTTTCCGAAAGTTAACGGCGCCAGAGCCATTGCAAACTTTCGGAAAGTTACAATGAAGTTTTCTCGACATTACTGACAAACTCTATATATAAAAATAAGAATTGCATTAATAGTTAGTAGCTTCCAAAAATTTTTCTAATAAACCATTCGAAACTCAACAATAAAATTAGAGTAAAAAATATTAATTTTAAATTTATTAATTCAGTTAATTTTTTTTCAGTATATGAAACTGAAACAATGTTATTGTTTTTAGAAATTTCGTCGGTTAATAAATTCATTGAATTAACATTATAATTTTTCCCATTATTTTTTAATGCTAATTGCTCCATTAAACTATTATTTGCAACAAGTTTAGAGCTTTCAATATTTATTGCACTTATTACAAATTTTCCATTTTTAACATATTTTTGAGCGCCTAAATTTGAAGTTGCTAAGAAGGAGTAATCTCCCGATTTTAATTTTCCAATATTTAAACTATAAAACTGCGAGTTTTTTGAAAACGAATATGAGAATTTCTTTTTCTGTTCATTAATAATGTCAATTAAAACATCGGGCTCATTAACTGGCTCAAAATTATCATTATAAAGCTCTGCACCAAAAATAATTGATTCATTTTCGGGATAAATATTTTTATATGAAACATTAAATTTTTCTTTTTTTATTTTTACCGAAAGGTATTGTACCATCTTATTAATTATCTCGTTAAACAATTCGTGACTTGAGTTTATAAAATAATCTTTTAATCGCCAACGCCAAAACCCTTCGCCACAAATTATTCCAACTTTGGTATCATTAAAATTATCGAAAAATAAAACTAAAGGTTTTGAAGTTGAAACAGATTTTATCCTTTGTTGAAATAAGACTAAAGCAGTAGAATTTGACTTATAATCGCCAAATGGAACATTTAAAGGCGGAAAATCGTTTATTGATTCTTGAAAATTTTGTGGCAACTGAAATTGAACAAAGTTGTTGTTAAATAAAGGATATGCTTCATCAAATTTGATAGTCGTTTGGTTTATTTGTAACCCGGTTGATATTTTATTAAAAACGCTTAACGACGACTGCGAGCCTATAACAAATAACATTGGAACTTTTGAGTTTATTGAGTTTTGAATAATTTGTGTTGCCGAATTATTTTTTGATGGCAACTGATACAAAATAATCAAATTGTAATCTGTAAAATTTCCCTTATATTCGTCTGCTAATGAAAATGTTAAATCAAAATTAGGATTTGTTTCAATTGCCGATTTTATAGCGCCAGCATCAGGATGTGGCGAATTTGTGAGCAATAAAATTTTTTGCTTAGAATTTATCACATCAACAATAATATCGCGATAATTATTAACGTAGGTTATTTCGTTCTTTTTATGCGTTAATACAATTTTATAATGCTGCAAACCAGCTTCATTAGCCTTAATTTCAAAAACTGATTCATTTGTAAAATCATCTGTAATGATTAAATTATCAGATTTTACTACAATACTATTATTATGATATACAATTAGTTCTAAGTTTTCATTTTTAAATTTATTACATTTTGCATTTACTTTAATTGAAAATGTGTTTCCTAAAAATGCAACTTTGTTATTTATAACATTTTCGATACTTAAATCTTTTTGTATAGTCGTATCGCCAAGTGTAACGGTGTATATAGGACAATTTAATCCTGTTTTTAAATACGTAGGATTTGTTCCCGAATTATATAACCCATCAGAAGCTATAACAATTGCACCAATATTTTTATTAGCACAAGTTGATTGAATGTAATCGAATAGTTTTGAAAAATCGGTGTAATTTTCATTAAACTTTAACGAATCAAGGTTTTTAGAAACATCGCCAAAACTGTATTTGTAAATTTCATAATTATCTTTAAATGTAGCTATTAAATTGTTTATTTTTTTTTCAAATTCATTTTTATAAAATAATGAATCTTTTCCCATAGCAATTGATTTACTGTTATCAACTGCAAAGACTATAATTGGTTTTTCGATATTGGTTGATAAATACCGAAACATAGGCGATAGAAGAAAAAAAGTTAATAAAAAAACAATAACAAATCTCACAACTTGAATTATTTTTTTAAGCCAATTTGGAACTTCATCGAGCGAATTATCTTTTCGATATAAAAACCATGAATATAGAAATGCAATTCCAAAGCATGGAATTAACAACCATAAAGTATAATCGGTAATTAAATTAAAAAGTAAAACCATATTAAAAAAAACTACCATTTATTGGTAACTCAAAGGTATTATATTTTTTTGTAGAGATTGTTCTATATCTTAACCATAGCAAACTTATAAAAACACTTTACAAATAAAGCTAAAATTAAGATTAATTTTTTTTTTCGTACAATTTCAGAAAGTTTTTAACTTCTTTCTCTAAAACAGGTAAATAGCGATTTATTATTAACCAAATTACATCTTCAGAAACGCTGTCATACCCATGAATAATTCTATTTCGTGTATCTACTATTTTACGCGAATTTGAAATTTGAAAATTAGAGTCAATTTTCAAAATCCTATCCATAGCTTCACCAATAATTTCAATATTTCGTTCGACAGCTTTACGAGTTTTTAAATCTTTTTGAAAAGTGAAAAAATTTCTTTCTTTAGGTAAAAAATCATAAATTTCAATTATAGATAGTTCAATATCTTTTAAACAAGCCAAAATATCATTTTGCCTATTGTCTTGCATATATCAATGATTTTGAACGGTCTATATTTTGACGGATGTAAGGATTTTTTATTGCTTTATTTTCGAGTAAATCAATAGTACGTTTGAAAAGGTCTTGTAACCCAAATTTCAAATTAAAATAGTTATCTGCATAATCTAAAGGGTCTTTAGAATCAATATCAACAACTAAATCAATGTCGCTGTACTCTGTAAATATATCTGTTAAAACAGAACCAAATACAAATAATGATTTCACTTTATTTTGAAGACATAAACTAATTATCTCATTTTTGTATTTATCTAAAAACATATTTTAATATTTATACAAATTTAATCAATATTCCAGAAAAACAATTACGTTTGCATTGCTCCGCAAACATTAATAACCTGCCCACTCACATACGAAGACAAGTCGCTTCCTAAAAACACAACCACCTTCGCAACTTCTTCAGGGGTTCCTCCGCGTTTAAGTGGAATCTTTTGAAACCATTCATTAATAACTTCTTCGGGTAAAGTTTTTGTCATATCAGTCATAATAAAACCTGGTGCAATTGCATTGCAACGAACATTACGACTTCCGAGTTCTTTTGCTACAGATTTTGTAAAACCAATAATGCCAGCTTTTGATGCTGCATAGTTCGTTTGTCCAGCATTTCCACCAACTCCAACTACCGAACTTATATTTACAATAGAACCAGAACGCTGTTTTAACATAACTTTTTGAACAGCTTTAGTCATATTAAAAACTGATTTAAGGTTCACATTAATAACTAAATCCCATTGTTCTTCGCTCATTCTCATTAGCAATGCATCGCGAGTAATTCCGGCATTGTTTACTAAAACATCTATAGTTTGAAAATCTTTAGCAACTTCATCTATAAGATTTTGTGATGATAGGTGATTACTTGCATCAGAGGCATATCCCTTTGCTTTAACACCTTTTTCGGTAAGCTCTTTTTCGAGAGAAAGTAAATTTTCGTCAACTTTTAAATCTGTAAAAGCAACCGATGCACCTTCGCTGGCACAATAATGTGCAATAGCTCGTCCAATTCCACGTGATGCACCTGTTACAATAACTGTTTTACCTGTTAATAAACCCATTATAATTTACGATTTAGGATTTTTGGACGCTGATTAACGCTGATTCATTATGATGTTTTATTAACATAATGAGCATTATAAATCTGCGTCTTTTATTTATTTTTTTTTCGTCATAAATGATTGTTAGTATTGAAATTTTGATATTGGAATTTAGGATTTAGTAACGCTGGCAAAAGCATCATGCATCACTTTACCAATATGTGCTGGTGATTCAACAACATGAATTCCACATTCGCTCAATATTTTCATTTTAGCAGCAGCGGTATCTTCTGCTCCGCCAATAATTGCACCTGCATGCCCCATTTTGCGACCTTTTGGTGCAGTTTGACCAGCAATAAATCCAACTACCGGCTTTGTTCCATGAACTTTTACCCAACGGGCAGCATCGGCTTCAAGGTTTCCGCCAATCTCGCCAATTATAACTATACCATCTGTTTCAGAATCGCTCATAAACAATTCTACAGCTTCTTTGGTTGTTGTGCCAATTATTGGATCACCTCCAATGCCAATTGCAGTAGAAATTCCCATACCTGCTTTTACTACCTGATCGGCAGCTTCATAAGTAAGAGTTCCGGATTTTGAAACTATTCCTATTTTACCTTTTTTAAAAACAAAGCCAGGCATAATTCCAACTTTTGCTTCACCCGGGGTAATAATTCCGGGACAGTTTGGACCAATTAATCTTGAGTTTCTATATTGCAGATACTCTTTAACTTTAACCATGTTACTTACAGGAATACCTTCGGTAATAGCAACTATTAATTTTATACCAGCATCGGCAGCTTCCATAATTGCATCTGCACAATAAGCAGCCGGTACAAAAATTATAGAAACATCGGCAGCGGTTTCTTTAACTGCATCATAAACTGTATTAAAGATTGGACGTTCTAAATGTTTTTGTCCACCTTTACTTGGTGTAACTCCACCAACTACGTTTGTTCCGTATTCAATCATTTGTCCGGCATGAAAAGTGCCTTCGCCACCTGTAAATCCCTGAACAATTACTCGTGAATTTTTATTTACTAAAATGCTCATAATTTATATTTTTTTATATTTGCAAAATTAATTTTTTTTGAATACAAAATAAATCAATAATATAATATTTTACAAACAAAAAGCAATTCTATAAACTATATTTGCAAAATATTTGTATATAATGATTGATAATTCGGTAATTTGTGCTTTAGCCACTTCGCAAGTTGCATCAGCAATTTCTCTAATTAGAATTAGTGGCGAAGATAGTTTTAAGGTAGTAAACAAAATTATTAAGTTTAAAAATAAAGATAAAAAATTTAATAAAATTGATGGATTTACTATTCATAGAGCCGATATTTACGATAATAAAATTTTAATAGATGATGCTTTAATTAGTGTTTTTAAAAAACCATATTCATATACTGGTGAAAACATGATTGAGATTTCGTGTCATGGTTCTACATATATTCAACAAAAATTTTTAGAACTTTTAACAAAAAATGGTGCAAGACTTGCTAATGCCGGTGAATTTACATTGAGAGCCTTTATTAATGGGAAAATTGACTTATCGCAAGCCGAAGCGATTGCCGACTTGATTTCATCAACAAACACAGCTTCGCATGATATTGCAATTAATCATTTGAGAGGTGGTTTTAAAAACGAACTTTCTGTTTTACGCGAAAAGCTCTTAAATTTAGCTTCACTTATAGAATTAGAACTTGACTTTTCTGAGGAAGATGTTGAATTTGCCGATAGAAAAAATTTGTTGCAAATTATTAATGAATTAATTACTAAAGTCAGCTATTTAAAAAATTCATTTGAATTAGGTAATGCTATTAAAAATGGCATACTAATTACTATTGCTGGAAACACAAATGTTGGAAAATCAACTTTACTTAACGCCATTTTAAATGAAGAAAAGGCAATAGTTTCGAACATACACGGCACAACTCGCGATGTAATTGAAGATATTATTGTTTATAATGGAATTAATTTCAGATTTGCCGATACTGCAGGTATTAGAGCTTCTAAAGATAAAATTGAAAAGATTGGAATTTCCCGTTCATTAGCTCAAATTAAAAGAGCGAAAGTAATTTTGTTAATGGTTGATACATTAACTCCGCAAAAACAAATTGAAAAAATATACAAATCAGTTTTTAGCAAATTAACAAGCTCACAATCAATAATTTTATTACTGAATAAAAGTGATTTATGTAAATTAAATGAGAAAATTAGTTTAGAAAATTTTTGTAAAAAATTAATCAAGCCAACCGACTCATTTATAACAATATCTGCAAAAAAGAAAATAAATATCGGGATAATTTTAAAAGAAATTTATAAAAAAGTTGTAAAGACTCACATTCTATCAGACAATGTAATCATTACAAATACTCGTCATTTCGAAGCCCTTTCGAAAGCTGAAGAAACATTAAATCAAATTAAAATTGGAATGAAAAATAACATTCAATCCGATTTATTAGTACAAGACCTTAAAGAAGCATTATATTACATTGGTAACATTACCGGTGAAATAACTAATAATGAAATACTTAATAATATTTTTAAGAATTTTTGCATTGGAAAATAGAAAATAAGAATAAAAAAAAGCACCAACCGGAGCTTTTTTTATTAAATTAAGGCAACCTTTTTAATTATTATTTGTCTTATATATAGGTTTATAAATTAATTGAAAAATAAATCTATACTTTAAAAGGGAATAATTTGTTTTTACCTTTTTGATTCCCATCTCTTTCGGAGAGGGGGTGAGGTCATTATAAAAACAAAAACTCAAATTATGACTATGTAAAATATGATTAAATATTAAAACCAAATATTATGAAAAACCTAAAACTTTTAACCGCCCTGCTTTTATTAGCAACCATTAACCTTAATGCACAAACTTTGGAATGGGCGAAGAAATTAGCGGGAACAAATAACAATTATAGTTTATCAATAAAAATAGATAATTCAGGCAATGTATATACTTCTGGCTCTTTTCAGGAAACAGTTGATTTTAACCCTGGAGTAGGAACATTTAATTTAACTTCGATGGGCAATTATGATATTTTCATTTACAAATCAGATGCGTTTGGAAATTTTATTTGGGCAAAATCTATAGGAGGAATTAATGATGATTATGGTTTCTCAATTGCTATTGATGTTTTCGATAATGTTTACATTATTGGCTATTTTGATGGAACTGTTGACTTTGACCCGGGATTAGGAACATATAATTTAACTTCAGCAGGAAATGATGACATTTTTATTTCCAAATTAAATGCCTCTGGAAATTTTGTTTGGGCAAGAGCTATGGGTGGAATGTATTACGATTTTGGATACTCTATAGCCCTTGATACCTATGGCAATATTTACACAACAGGAACATTCTATGGAACAGCAGACTTTGACCCTGGATATGAAACATTTAATTTAACTTCATTAGTTAGTAATGACATTTTTATTTCCAAATTAGATTCTTCTGGAAACTTTGTTTGGGCAAAATCTATAGGAGGTACAAGTAACAATTGTGGCAATTCGATAACTATAGATATTTCCGGCAATATTTACATTACAGGATATTTCTCGGGAACATGTGACTTTGACCCGGGAACTGGTACATTTAATTTAACTTCAGTAGGTAATAATGACATTTTCATTTCCAAAATAGATACTTCGGGAAATTTTATTTGGGCAAAAACTATTGGAGGAATAGGTGAAGATTATGGATACTCCATAGTTCTTGATGGTTCCGGCAATATTTTCACTACTGGCTATTATAGTTTTACAGCAGACTTTGACCCTGATACTGGAACGTTTTATTTAAATTCAGTAGGTAGTTTTGATATTTTCGTTTCAAAATATGATAATTTAGGAAATTTTATATTTGCAAAATCAATGGGCGGAACAGGCAATGATTATGGCTTATCCATAGCCCTAGATAATTCCAGTAATTTATACGTTACTGGCGAGTTTGATGGAATAGTTGATTTTGATCCTGGCGTAGGAGTATTTAATTTAACCTCTGTAGGATTATATGATATTTTCATTAACAAATTAGATGCTAACGGAAATTTTGTTTTGGGATGCTCTTTTGGAGGAATAAATAGCGATGGAGGTATATCCATAGTTGTTGACATTTCAAGCAATGTATACACTACTGGGGGTTTCAGTGGCACTACTGACTTTGATCCTGGAGCTGGCACATTTAATTTAACTGCAGATATTAATGGTGATATGTTCGTCTTAAAATTAAGACAAAAAGGAGTTTGTAATGTCGTATTTAATGACATTAATCAAAATTGCACAAGAGATGCAAATGAAATTGGTTTACAAAACCGTTTTGTAACAATTAACCCCGGAAATATTATTACACAAACCAATGAAGCAGGTGTTTGGGTTATAGACTCACTTCCTGTTGGTACTTATACTGCAACAGCAGATACTTCCGGTAATTGGTTAACAACATGCCCTGTTACACAAATATTTACTGTAACAAATCCTAACGAAATTACTTTTGTTCCCGATTTTGGTTTTGTTTCCACTCAACCCTGTGCAAGCCCCGATGTTTCTGTTAATATGCCTTTTATGCGACCTTGTTTCAGTAATCAAATAGTTTATATAAATGCCTGCAATCAAAATATTGCAACCGGTGCATTAAACAGTGCTTTTGTTGATGTCGAACTTGATTCGTTAATTACTCCGGATTCTGCGAGTCTATCTTTTACAAGCATAGGAAATAATATTTATCGTTTTCAGATTGGAAATTTGAATCCCGGGCAATGTGTTAATTTTACAATTAATTGTAGTGTTAGTTGTAACGCAGTGCTTGGTCAGACACTTTGTATGCAGGCAAATTTATACCCTGCCGATACCTGTGTATTTGATACTATTCCAACTCCTTATCCTGGCGACTTTACACCATGCACTTTGCCATGGGACCATTCGAGTTTAAATATTGATGGCTATTGCCAGAATGATAGTATTTACTTTGTTGTAACAAATACCGGAGTATTCGGAAATGGCGATATGGATTGCTTTTCGCCAGTAAGAATTTATATTGACGGGGTTTACACAACCCTTGATTCAATACAATTAGTTGGTGGCGATAACATAGTGTTTGCTTTTGCAGGCGATGGCAGAACATGGAGATTGGAAGCCGACCAGCATCCTTTACATCCCGGAAACTCACACCCTAACGCAACCGTTGAGGCATGTGGCGATACAAGCAACTGGACTTCTAACTTAGTTAATGTTTTTCCTCCTGATGATGCCGACCCTGTTGTTGATATTTATTGCGGAGTTGTTACAGGAAGTTATGACCCCAACGATAAAACAGGTTACCCTACTGGTGTAACAACCGAACATTATATTATGCCTAATCAGCAATTGCAATATGTTATTCGCTTTCAGAATACTGGAACCGATACTGCTTTTACAATTGTTGTAAGAGATACTCTTGACATGAATCTTGATATTTTCTCTGTAATTCCGGGAGTTGCAAGCCACAATTATAATTTTCAGATGTATGGACCTCATGTTTTGGAATGGACTTTTTATAATATTCTTTTACCCGACAGTAACCATAACGAAGCAGGTAGTCATGGTTTTGTAACTTACACTGTAAATCAGAATAACAATTTGCCAAATAATACAAAAATTTATAATTCAGCAGATATTTATTTTGATTATAATGCACCTGTTATCACCAACCAAACAGTTCATACAGTAAATGATATGATACAAACTGTTTTACAAGTAAAGCCGGTTAACGCAAATAAATTTTCAAATATTTTAGTTTACCCCAATCCCGCAAAAAATGAATTGAACATTGTTACAAATAAAGATTTAATTGGAAAAGAATACCAACTCTGCGATATTTATGGACGCAAAATAATTACAGGTAAACTAACAAAAGAACTTACTAAACTATCTGTTGGAAAACTTGCAGATGGAATTTATATTTTGCAGGTTAATGGTGAAAATAAATATACTTTTAAAGTAATTAAAAATTAAAAACAAATTGAAAAAATTTTCAAATCAGTTTCAAGTCAAATAACAACTTCACAATCAATAATTTTAATATTAAATAAAATAGATTTATTAAATCCAGTGAAAAAAAATATTTTAGAAAAATTTTGTAAAAAATTAATAAACAAAAACGACTTATTTATATGTATATCAGCTAAAAACAAAATAAACATTGATTTAATTTTAAATAATATTTATAAAAAAGTTATAAAAAATAAAATTTCTCAAAATGATGTAATTATAACAAATACACGTCATTACGAAGCCATATCAAATGCCCGAAATTCTCTGTATAATGTTAAATGTGGATTAGAAAATAATATTCAATCAGATTTATTAGTACAAGACATAAAAGAAGCTATTCATTACATTGGAAGCATTACCGGCGCTATAACAACGGATGAAGTGCTTGGAAATATTTTTAAGAATTTTTGTATTGGGACGTAGAAAAAAATGGTTCGTGAAGACACGAACCATAAGAAGAATGGTTCGTGAAGACACGAACCATAGGAAGAATGGTTCGTAGTATTTACAAGATGTATCTATAAATATAATTTATTTGTCATCATTTTGTTTTTCGTCCGAATAAATGTATCTTTACACAATTATTCGTCCGTAAATATGTAAAACAAAACAAATATTCTTTGATATGGAAAGATTGTTAATCAAAAAACTTGAAACATGGAAAAATAAAAAGAATCGTAAACCTATTATTATAAGAGGTGCACGACAGGTTGGAAAGACTTGGTTAATGAAATATTTTGGAAAAAAATCATTTAAAAATGTTGCATATATTAATTTTGAATCACAGGAACATCTAAAAAATATTTTTCTCGAAGATTTTAATATTCAACGAATTATGCGTGCCATTAAGTTAGCAACAGGTGTAACACCTATTGCCGGAAAAACATTAATAATATTTGACGAAATTCAAGCTGCTGATAGAGGTGTTACAGTATTAAAATATTTCTGCGAAGATGCACCCGAATTTCATGTTGTAGCTGCTGGTTCATTATTAGGAATGGCTTTGCATAAAAATACTTCTTTTCCTGTTGGTAAAGTTGAGTTTTTAGATTTATACCCGATGAACTATTTTGAATTTCTTAAAGCAATGGGTGAGAGCGACTTGGCTGAACTTGTTAAGGACGGAGACTGGAAATTGATAACCGCTTTCAAAAGCCGCTATATTGAACGTTTACGCCAGTATTATTATGTAGGTGGAATGCCCGAAGCAGTTAGAGCTTTTGCCGAAAATAGTGATTACGATGAAGTACGTGAGATTCAACTCAACATTTTGCAGACTTACGATAATGATTTTTCAAAACATGCTCCAGAAAATTTAACACCACGAATCAGAATGCTTTGGAAAGGTATTCCAGCACAATTATCCAAAGAAAACAAAAAATTTATTTATGGTTTAATCAAAACCGGTTCAAGAGCTAAAGAGTATGAAACTGCTTTATTGTGGATTGAAGACTGTGGTTTAGTACATAAAGTTTACAAAATCTCAAAACCTGCTATTCCATTAAAATCTTATGAAGATTTAAAATCATTTAAACTCTTTATTGTAGATATAGGATTGCTTGCAGCTATGAATAAAATTGACAGTTCGGTATTGCTCAATGGTAATAAATTGTTTCAGGAATTTAAAGGTTCAATGACAGAACAATATGTACTGCAGCAATTAATTATTAATCCAAAATTTCAAATTAATTATTGGAGTTCTGAACGCTCCGACGGAGAAGTTGATTTTGTAGTGCAAACACCTACAAATATAGTGGCTGTTGAAGTTAAAGCAGAAGAAAATCTAAAAGCAAAAAGTCTTAAGGCATTTATTCAAAAATTTGATTTGAATAGTGCCATCAGAATATCAATGTCTGATTACCGCAAAGAATCATGGTTAACTAATTTGCCTTTATACGGTATCGACAACTTGAAATAAAAATTCTTTTTAGACGCATTGAATTCAGCACACTTAATTATGAATACTTAAATGTTTTGTTCCCTTTGGCGTTACAACACTGGCTACTTACTTTTTTAAGTTTCAGTTAATTTTTTTTGTCCTCTTGCTAACGAAGCAAAAATGCCAATAAAACAAAGAATAGCAAAAATCAGGAATATCACTTTAGAGCTCTGCATAAATAATCCTACATTATCTTTTGAAATTTTTGCATCACCTAAAAAAATATGAATTACCATTGCAGCAATTGCCATACTTAGGATTTGTCCCATAATTCGCATTGTACTTATTGTTGCAGAAGCAATTCCAAGTTGTCTTTTTTCAACAGAACTCATTACAGAATTTGTATTTGGAGTTGAAAACATACCAAAACCAATTCCAACTATTACCAAACTGATTATTAAAAATAAATTTGTTGTTTCTGAATCTAAATTAAACAATAAAACTAATCCAACAACAGTAATAGCCATTCCTATTGATGCTAAAATTCTTGAATCGAATTTATCGGATAACCTCCCCGATATTAAAGCTGTAATAGCCATAATTGCGGGCTGGGTTATCAAAATTAAACCAGCATCTCTGGGTTGCAAACCTTTTTCGTATTGTAAATATAAACTTAGCAAGAATGTTATTGCAAATGTTGCAGCATAATTTATAAGTGCAGCAAGATTTGAAAAAGCAAAAACTTTATTACTGATAAAAAGTTTTATGTTAAGAACAGGAAACAGAATGCGTTTTTCATAAATAACAAATAGAATTATACCTATTAATCCAATAGAAGCAATTACAATAGCTTTATATTCTGGCAATTTAGAAAAACCATACATCAGCATAAAAATTGAGAACATATAAATAATTGAACCGAAATAATCGAGTTTCTCATTTTTTGCATCCAACCAATCACCTTTAACTCTCACTAAAATTCCTGTAATAACAAGTATGCCTGCAATTACACTAACAATAAATATACTATGCCAACTGTAAACCTGTGTTAATATTCCTCCAATTACCGGTGCAGCAGTTAAACCAAGATAAACAGCCGAAACGACTAATCCGAGCATCTTTCCACGTTCCTTAGGCGAAAAAGCAGAAGTTACAATTGCCATTCCTGTACTCATAATCATTGCACCACCAATACCTTGAATAAATCGAAAAGAAATTAACATTAAACTATTACTTGAAAAAGCACAAGAAAGAGTAGAGAGAGTAAAAATAATGTTTCCTATCAGGAATACTTTTTTTCTTCCGTATATATCCCCTATTTTACCAAAAGGCAAAAGAAACATTGCTGATGACAATAAAAACGACATAGCAACCCAACTACTTTCAACCGCACTCATCGAAAAATCTTTTGCAATAATGGGTATTGCAATATTTACAGCAGCACCCATAAATGCATTAAAAAATAATGTTACCATTAATATTGCCATCAGCAAATTTGGGTTTACATTATGTGAAGAATTATTTTCCATTTATAATTTGAATTTTAGCAAAGATATATTTCTTTATTTCTCTCAATTTATTAATCAATGTTAAAATTTATTTATTATTAAATTTGTAGAATATTTTCTTAGAAAAAAATACATCGCAAGTGGATTATAAAAAAGCAAAACAATACGATTTCTCAAAGTGGTTTAAATTTTTAACATCACGCAGTTCGGGTCCCGGTGGGCAAAATGTTAATAAAGTTAACAGCCGTGTAGAATTGCGGTTTAATGTTATTGAGTGTGCTTTGTTATCGGAAAATGAAAAAGAAATTATTTTTGAAAAACTTACTAACAAAATAAACAACGAAAACGAACTTATAATTGTGCGTCAAACCGAACGTTCGCAACTAAAAAATAAAGAAAAAACTATTGAGGCATTTTACTTATTAATTGAAAAGGCATTAAAACCTAAAAAAATCAGAGTAAAATCGAAACCTTCAAAAGCTTCAATACAAAAGCGGTTAGATGAAAAAAAGAAAAATGCCGAAAAGAAAATTTTAAGAAAGAAACTTTAGACGCCGATTAACGCAGATAAAACTGATAAAAACGAAAAACAAATCAGTATTAATCCGCGTAAATCTGCGACTGAACAATTAGTATAGACTTGCGAAAATCAGCGTCCTTTTTAATTAAATGTAAATAAAACATTAGCAACAAAATTCCACAAAGTAGTAATAGCAATTGCAAAAACTTTAGCGAAATAAAATTTCATTTTAAATTTACTTACCAAGAGCCACAAAATCAAACTGTTAATCCCCAACCCTATTAACGAAATTAAGAAAAACTCACTAAATTCAATTAAAACTTTAGGGTTGTTGCTTTCGAAAGTCCAAACTCTGTTTAAAAAATAATTTGACGTTGCAGCTATAGTAAAGCCTATTGCATTTGCAACATATTGATTTATTTTTAAAATGTTACGAAACAAAAAAGTAAACCCAAAATCAACAATAACACCAGAAAATCCTACAACTCCAAATTTTAAAAATTTATGCAAAATTTCAACTGTAAAAAAACTACCCATATAACTATTTCACTATTAATTTATTATTAATAATTCTGTTATTATAACTTTGAATAATGGATTTAATAATTTTTTCCATTTCTACTTTAGTTTGTTTTAAATTATCAATAATATTATTTTTTAACATTATATCTTTTTTAAAATCGAACAAAGCTACACTTTTATCTCCATCGAACAATAGTATGTAATTATTTTTAACAAGCTGATAATTACCACTAATATAGTTAATTGAAAAATGGGAATTATTAGTATCTAAAGCACTTCTGCCAAAACAAATTAAAGATTGTTTAAAACCTAGATATTGTATAATTGTTGGAGATATATCAGAATGTTGCATAATGTTATAATTTACACCTTTTAATGCAGTGTCTGATACACCGTACATAACAATAGGCACAGAATACATTCCGATTCTGTTGTTATAAAAGTCATCTAAAGCCCAGAATGTATGGTCGGCTGTAATTAAAAACACAGTATTATTGAACCATTCTTCATTTTTCGCTTTTTCAAAAAACTCACGTAAAGCTAAATCGGTATAAGCAATGCTTTGAAAAATCTCGTATTTACCTTTTGGTAATTTAGCTTTATATTTTTCGGGAACCTTATAAGGGTGATGCGACGAAAGTGAATAAACAACCGAAAAAAATGGTTCTTTTTTATTATCTAATTGTTCTGCAAAATATTTCAAATATGGCTCATCCCAAATTCCCCAGTTTCCGTCATAATCAGCCGTATTTGGGTATTCATTTTTACCATAATATTTATCACATCCTGCCATAAACGAAAAATTATCGAAACCCATAGTTCCATTGCTTCCACCATGATAAAATGAAGTGTTGTAGCCATGTTTTTTTAAAATGCTTGGCAATCCCTCAATTCTGTTAGTCGAATATTTTGAAAGTACGTAAGGCGTTTCGCTAAGCGACGGAATTCCGGCAAGAATAGCCGGCAACGACTCGATACTTTTTTTACCGTTTGCATAACTATTTTCGAACACTAAACATTTTGCAAACAAACTATCGAGAAATGGTGTAAAGCCACTGCAATTTTTATTAAAATATCCTATATATTCTTTCGAAAAACTTTCGAGAATAATTATTACAACATTTTTTTTATTATTTGAAACATTGTTACTTACAGGAATTTTATAAACCGGTGAAAAATATTTCTCAGCTTCTTTTTCTTTAAAATAATTATGCACCGTTAAATTATCTTTGCTTAGTGTTCTAATAATCGAAAAAGGAGTATTTAACACAAGCGGAACTTCATTTGATGTAACAAAGCGAGCAGCACTCATTATATTTACAGGTCGTAAATTAGTTCCCCTTAAAACAATAAAAATAAAAAAGCCAATGAAAACAAAAATTATTAGTTGATATATAATGTGTTTGGTTTTAATTATCTCGTTTTCAATTCGTTTAATTTTAAATAAACCATATATTTTAAATATTAAAAATACCAGAGCTAACCATATTATAATAATATACCAAAAATCCTTTAAAAATTGAGGGAACAAATTTAATGTATCATCACCTGTACTTATTAAGCTTAACAAATCGGATGTAGAACGCTTATTTGTAAACTTAAAATATTCAATATCAATAAAATTTGGAATAATAACAATCGAATTAACAACAATAAAATAGATATGTAAAAAACGCTGAATGCCTTTCTTCTTTATTAAATTATTAGGAAAAACAAAGAACAAAACATATAATAAATTAAACCATAATATTACCCATAAATCAAAACGTATTCCCCAAATAAACGAAATTATAATATCGCTGGTATTTGAAACTTTAAAAGTTGAAAAATTAAAAACAAGAAAAAGCAGTCTGCAAATTTGATAAACAATTAGCAAAACACTAATACGAAACAATAGTACTTTTATTTGATTAAAATAATTTCTCATAAAAAAAGCCACCGCTAAGGTAGCTTTTCATTTTAAACTTAATAATTATAATTTAGAATCTAATCCAAGTTTCTGTAACATTGCCGGATTTATAAATTTTCCAGTTCCTACCAAGAGTATCTATCCATGTACCATATAACATATCAACTTTCCATTTTTCAATTTTATATTTTATAACAAAATAAGGGTCAATAGGGTCAAGAATTTTGCATAAAGTATCATATCCCTTTACCTGATATAAATAAGGAACTAAATTAGTTCCAATTTTTTCTTTGATATAATAAGTCTGGCGAAGAATTATAATAGAATCACGAAGAATTTTAGTAGAATCATTAATTTTAATAGAATCATTAAAAAAATATGCTCCAACTCTTATAGTATTTGCTATTGTATCGGCAGTACTGACAATAGAATCGTGGTTATCATTTATTTTACCGCCTAATCTTGAAAACCAAACTTTATAATTTTTTCTTGTGTCAAAAGTCATATCCTGCGAAAGAATTATTGTATCTTTTACAATTTGTTCCTGAATATCTGCATTAATATCTGTTTCATATTTTGTTGCAAACAATTCTGATGAATTTACAACTTTTACAGTTCTTACAACAGTTGCAACATTATCCGATTTATCAGAAACAGTATATGTAACTTGATAAGTACCAGTTAATTTAGTTGGTCCGGGACCATTATCAGGACCATTAATATCAATGTTATGTGTTACTGTCATTGAGTTTTGAATACTGCTTCCATCAAAATTATCATCAACCGTTGCTCCGGGGTCAATCCACATTGAACCTAAAACAACAGTCATAGGATTATCGCCATTTAATATAATAAGTGGTTCCTCTCTGTCTTTTTGTTTACAGCTAAACAAAAACAAAGTGCTGATAAAAATTAAGAACAATAAATTTCTCATAAATTAAACAATTTAATTTTATTTTTGAATTACAAATATATGAAAATTCTTTTATAACAAACAAATTTTTATTATTAATATTGTGCATTAATTATTTCAGATTTTTTATTTTAAATATACTAGTATGGAAATAACTCATATTGAACATATTGGCATTGCTGTTTCTAACCTGTCTGAAGCAATAAAATTTTATGAAAAAATGATGGGGTTAAAGTGTTATTCGATTGAAGAAGTACCTGACCAAAAAGTAAAAACTGCATTTTTTATGGTTGGAACAACAAAAATCGAACTTTTAGAGTCAACTGAACCTGATGGTCCGATTAGAAATTTTATTTCAAAAAAAGGCGAAGGAATTCACCATATTGCCTTTGCAGTTAACAAAATTGAAAATGTGTTGCAAGAATTAGAAAGTAAAGAAGTTAAGTTAATTGATAAAACACCTCGAAAAGGAGCCGAAGGTTTGGATATTGCATTTATTAATCCAAAATCTTCATACGGAGTATTAATAGAAGTTTGCGAAGATAAAAAATTATTGTAGTTTTGCAACCTCATTTGGTTCCGTAGCTCAGTTGGATAGAGCAACAGCCTTCTAAGCTGTGGGTCGAGCGTTCGAATCGCTCCGGAATCACAAGGAAGAAAAAATTCGTTTGAAGTTTTTTTGTAATTTCTCATCCGTTGTAGTTTATAGTTCATTATTAAACCCAAAACTTTAAACTCTAAACCTGAAACTTAAAACTACAAAATTCAAAAATGCTTGACTTTACAGGTAAATTCTATTTAGTGCCAGTCCATAAAGTGTTTGAACCAGAATGTTCGAGTTCAAGGCATTCGAAATTTTTAAATATCAGGAGTTTACTGAAGTAAATGACTGATTTAAAAATGAGAATAACGTAGAAATCGGACATTCTGGACAAACACTATTTATTCCTTTATGAATTTGCTACGATAAATACTTGTTCCATTTACAATTTCTATAAAATAAATTCCTTTAGCAAAAGAAGAAACATTAATGTCTTTTTGTAAAACACCTGTTGTTTCGATGGTTTCGTTATATATTGTTTCTCCAATTACATTTAAAATTCTGCATTCAGAAATTCCTTGCAAATCAGAATTAAAAGTTAATGAAAAACTACCGGAAACAGGATTAGGTGATACTTTCATTGCATTTTCAGAAAAGGTTTTTGCAATTACTGTCAGACAACTTATTGAATCGGAAGCAGTTCCATAAGCGAAAGTGGCATCAAGTACACCTACTCCAATTGAACCGGGACATAAATCAGTAACTGTTGCCGTCAGACTGTCTAAAAACCCCCTTATTAACAATTTTCAATAAGTTATTAACAATTAGATAAATAACCGTATTTTTATTTGGTATTTGTTTGACTTTCAATTATCTTTATTGCATAAT
>Ga0209211_10002905_pt1 | contig 28759 bp, 23 predicted proteins | sample RifGroA2_FD_183992 | JGI IMG/M metagenome (GOLD analysis project Ga0209211, IMG submission 183992) | Groundwater microbial communities from Rifle, Colorado, USA - Groundwater A2 (SPAdes) (version 2) | ecosystem: Environmental > Aquatic > Deep subsurface > Groundwater | place: Rifle, Colorado...
CCAGCCGGTATCGATGCCGTAGTCGAGCACCTGCGCCTGCAGGTTTTTTTGCCACCAGGCCACGGCCGCGGGATGGGTGAAGTCGAGGTGGGCCCCGACGCCGTCCCAGAATTGCTCCACCACGGGTTGCCCGTCTTGGACGTCATGGATAAAACCACCCTGCGCGCGCACCTCGCCATAAGCCGGGTGGTCATCGAGCAGGCAGGGCTTGAGATTGGCCACCACATGCATGCCGGCCTCATGGAACCTGGCGTTCAGCGACTTCGGATCCGGGAACTTGTCGGCATTCCAGGTGAACACATAACGGCGTTTTCCGCGCGACGAATAGCCGGAGCCATAGTGGAACGACGAGCACGCGATGCCCTCGGCTTCTATGCGCGTGATGAAGCCATCGAGTTGCTGTTGCGCGTCGCTCGCATCGGTCAGCCCCATCGCCGTTTGGGCAAACCCCAGCGACCAGCGCGGCGGCAAATAGGTGCCACCGATCAGGCGCACAAACTGCGCGATCACGTCACCGGGAGTGTCCCCCACCATGACGTAGTAGTCCAGGTCGCCATCATCGATTTCGACATAGCGGAATGGATCGTGGTAGTTGTCGTGTTCGCAGCCCAGGTCGAATGTGCACGCCGACAAGGTGTCGTAATAGATGCCCCACCACTGGCCACCGGGAGCACGCGTCAGCACAAAGGGCCAGTGCTTGTACAGCGGATCACCGACTTTCGGGTCGTAGCCCAGGGAATCCAGCGCCAGCGTGCGCAAGCGCCTGCCGTGCAGGTCGAGCGGCCCGGTCTTGTCACCCAAGCCGTAGTAGCGCTCAGCGCGGTCGCGCTGCAAATAGTGGCGGACGGCGCCGGTGCGCTGACTCGCGAAATACGATGAGGTCGCCCGGTCGCTGAAGAGCACTTGCCCCTGGCCGTCTTGCCACGACAAGGTCAGCGGGTCTTCCTTCACCGTCACCGAAAGTGCGCTGGTGCGCAGCGTCACTTGTCCCGGCTGCTCGATCAGCTCTGCGCCGGGGCGACTGAATCCGCCGGTGTCGTCACGCTGGCGCCCAGTCCAGGCGACGTCCTCGCCGGCTTGCGGCGCGATGGCCCAGGTGCGTGGCTCGCGGTAGCCGGTCGCCGGTTGGTAGCGCACGCGAACCAGGGTGGTTTCCAGCACCTGAATGCTAAAGCCGGCGCCGCCTTCGAGCGACAGATCGACGCCCTGTTCGTGCGCCCGGGATACGCGGGCGCGTCCGAAAGTCTTCATTCGTTTCTCCTATTGATTGATTGATCCGTGACCGACCCCGCCGGCATGGATGGGCTTACAGGCGCAGGCCGTTCTGGTCGAAAAAGTGCAGGTGCTCGGCAGGCGCGCTGACCTTGACGGTGTCGCCGCCCCGGATCGCTGTCTGGCCGTTCAGGATCAGCTCGAACGGCGCATCGGGCACGACTTTGCCGTGCAGGATGCTGGTGCTGCCAAGCTGCTCGACCTGCGACACCACCAGTCGTAGCGGGCCATCGTCGGCCAACTGCGCGTGTTCGGGTCGGATGCCCACGGTCTGGGTGCCAGGCTTGGCATCCGGCATTTGGGCCACGGGCACGAAGTTCATGCGTGGGCTGCCGATGAAGCCGGCCACGAACTGGTTGCAGGGCCGGTTGTACAGCTCCAGCGGCGAGCCCACCTGCTCGATGCGGCCGGCGCGCAGTACCACGATCTTATCGGCCATGGTCATGGCCTCGACCTGGTCGTGGGTCACGTAAATCATGGTCGCCCCCAGGCGGGCGTGCAGGTCGCGGATCTCGGCGCGCATCGACACGCGCAGCTCGGCGTCGAGGTTGCTTAGGGGCTCGTCGAACAGGAAGAGCTTGGGTTCGCGCACGATGGAGCGGCCGATGGCCACGCGCTGGCGCTGCCCGCCCGAGAGCTGGGTGGGCTTGCGCTGCAGCAGCGGCGTCAGTTGCAACAGGGTGGCGGCAGCGTTGACCTTGGTTTCGATGACCGCCTTGGCCACGCCCAGGTTTTCCAGGCCGAAGGCCATGTTGTCGTACACGCTCATGTGCGGGTACAGCGCATACGACTGGAACACCATGGAGCAGCCCCGGTGCGCGGCGGAGACCTCGTTGACGCGCTGGCCGTCGATGCGGATGTCGCCGCTGGTGGCGGGCTCCAGCCCCGAAATGATGCGCAGCAAGGTGGATTTGCCGCAGCCCGAGGGCCCGACAAACACCACGAATTCACCGTCGGATACGGCCAGGTCCACACCGGGGATGACCGTGATTTTGTCAAAGCTTTTGGCAACGTTGGAGAGTTGGAGAGTAGCCATGAAAAAGTCCTATCGAGGGTTCAGGCAGTTACTTCACACCGGCGCTGGCGATGCCAGTGGCGATGTACTTCTGCAAAAAGGTGAAGACCAGGGTGATCGGGATCAAGGTGATGACGGTCATGGCCAGCAGGTAATGCCACTGCGTGTTGAGTTCGCCCTGGAACGCGTTGAGCGCCAGTTGCAGCGTGAAGTGCTCCGACCTGGACAGCACGATCAGCGGCCAGAGGAAATCGTTCCAGCGCCACATGAACGAGAAGATGGCCAGCACCGCCATCGCCGGCGCGGCCAGCGGCAGGATGATGCGCCAGTAGATGCGCCATTCGCTGGCGTTGTCCATGCGGGCGGCCTCCAGCAACTCGTCGGGGATGGTCAGCATGTACTGGCGCAACAGGAACACGCCGGTGGGGGTGGCCACGGCGGGCAGGATCACGCCCCACAGGTTGTTCAGCAAGCCCATGCTGGAGATCACCAGGAAGGCCGGCACCAGGATGATGGTGGGCGGAATCATCAGTGTGGCGATGATCAGCACGAACACCGTCTTCTGGCCGGTGAACTGGTACTTGGACAGCGCGAACGCAGCCATCGAATTGAACAGCAGGGTAATGAGGGTGGCCACCACGGTGATGAAGACGCTGTTCCAAAGGTAGGTGCCAAAGCTGAACTTGGCGAACAGCTCGGTGTAATTGCCGCTCGCAAATTTGAGTTCATTGACCGGCTGGCGCTCGTTGATGTTGACGCGGATCTCGGTCTGCGGCTGCAGCGGATCGACCATGGTGGCCACGATGCCGATGCGGCGCACCTGCGCCAGTTCGCGCGTCTGGCCCTGCTCGTCCTTGGCCAGGTACAGCGGCAAAGGCTTATCAAAGCCCGCCACCAGCACCTCTTTCTGGCTGTAGGGCAGGAAGCTCGGCGGGAACTGGCTCAGTGCGCTTTCGGTTTTGAACGACGACATCACGAGCCAGAGCACCGGCCCGAACATCACGATCAGGCCGGCCAGCAGGTAGGCGTAAGAAACCCAGTCGGTCCAGTGCAGGCTGGTCCTGCCATGGACGCGTCCGCGGGGACGGGTGAGAAAATTTGCCATCGCTCGGTCCTTATTTCTTTACTTTGCCAGCGTCGCCGGCTTTGGACAGCCGCAACTGCGCCAGGGTCAGCGCCATGAGGCCGATGGCGAGGATCAATGACGCTGCAGCGGCCAGACCGTACAGATGGATCTGCTCGGCAAAACCGGTCAGGTAGATGTATTGCACGATGAAGGTGGTGGCCGAGCCCGGACCCCCGCCGGTGAGCACGAAGACCTCGTCAAACGTCTGCACCGCGCGGATCATCACCAGCACCAGCACCACGATGAGGTTGGGCATGAGCAGCGGCAAGGTGATGCGCGAGAGCACGCGCCGGGGCGGAGCTGCGTCCATTTCGGCGGCCTCGTACACGTCTTTGGGAATGGCCTGCAAGCCGGCCAGCAGGATCAGGGTGTAGAAACCCATATGCGCCCAGATCGACACCACCACCACCCAGAAGAAGGCCCAGTGCCGGTCCAGCAGCCAGTCCATCGGCTGCGAGCCCATTGCCACCAGCCCGGCGTTGAACACACCCTGGCTTTGCAACAGCCATTTCCAGATCAGCGCCACCACCACCGGCGACAGCAGCACCGGGTAGAAAAACACACCGCGCCAGAAACCGCGGCCGATGATCTTGCGGTTCAGCACCAGGGCCGTGACCAGCGAGAAGAACAGCATCAGCACCACCTGGATCAGGCTGAATTTGACGGTATTGAAGATCGAGCGCAAGAAGATATCGGTGCGGCAGGTCTGCAGGTCGGTGTAATCGCGGCATTCCAGCAGGGTGGTGAAGTTCTCCATCCCGGTGAAGGGTCGCTGCGTGGGCAGCAGATTGACGCCACCCGTCACCGCGTAGACCAGGTTGATCACGATCGGCAGAAAGGTGAAGATGCCGATCACCACCAGGTTCGGCCCGACAAAGAGCCAGCCAATGCGCGAGGCACCGAGCCATTTCTGGCCCAGTCGGAACACCGGCTCGACCAGGTTGAAGCAAAAGCCCAAAAAAGCTGAGAAGACTGACATACCAACTCCGATCTACTGTCCCCATGGCCGTCTGCGCCACTGTGTTATGCCAGGGATACCACGGAACTGGCTACGCCAGGCCGCAGGTATCGCCCCCTGCAAGGGGGAGGAGCGACACAAAGTGCGCGACTTGGGGGTGTGCCTACTTTTCTGCCTGCTTGACCGCTTCGGCCATGTCGGTGCCGATCTTGGTCACGGCTTCGTCCACGCTGATCTCGCCCACGATGGCCTGCGTGACGCGGGTCACCGTGGGCAGCATGATGGCGCGGTTGTATTTGTAGCCCTGCAGCGCATAGGCGGCGGGCGCCAGCGTCGCGGTGCCGCTGGTGAAGACGCCAAGTGCCGCCTGGGCGGCGGGTCCGGCGCTGGGGTAAGTCACGCCTTTTTTGGCCACACCCGCGTGGGCCGGGATGTTGTTGGTCCGGGAGGCAAACTCGGCCACGTTGGTCTCCTGGGCCATAAAGTCAAGGAACTGACCGACTTCCTTAGGCGACTTGCTCGTTTTCAGCGCCGCCCAGGCCGCGCCGCCGGGCATGCCGGTGCAGGCGGCCGGGCCGCAGGGGTTGGGCACGGCGACCCAGTCGAACGCATTGCCGATTTCCTTTTGCATGCGGTTGATCTGCCAGGAACCCGACAGGATCGTCACCAGCCGACCGTTCTTGAACTCACCCACGGAGTCGGCATAGCTGGAGCCGCCCGAGCCACCCCATACGTCCTTCAGCATGGCGCCATCCTTGTGCCAGGCAACGAACTTGCGCACGGCGGTTTTGTAGCCGTCGTCCAGCACCAAGTTGCCCTTGGCGTCGAATATCTTGGCGCCATAACTGATGGCTGGGCCAGCGAAGCGGTGGCCAGATCGGTCCCAGGCCATGGCGGCCGACGTCTGCGTGGCCTTGGCCACCTTGCGTGATGCATCGACCCACTCATCCCAGGTCGCTGTCGGTCCGGGCATGGCAATCTTGGCTTGTTCGAACAAGGTTTTGTTGACGAACGGGCCGGTCATCGTTAATTGCGACATGAAGCCGTAGATGCCCTTGTCGCCAGCGCTGGGCCGCAGCCAGGGCAGGGTGGCGCCGAAGTTCGCTTCCCAGTACTTGCGGTCTTTCACATAGGGGCTGATGTCCAGGTAGTATTTCGACAGCCCCCCCAGGTCGGTGACGCGCGCAATATCCGGTCCCTGTCCCGCAGCCAGTTGCACAGGTAGCTGCTCCAGGATCGTCTTGAACGGGACGACGTCAAGAATCACCTTGGTACCGACGTGTTGAGCCTCAAAACGTTTTGCCATTTCGGCCGTTACGTCACACTCGCTGCCATCCTGATAACACATCACACGGATGTCAGCGGCGGATACTGACACCGGCAAGGCAACGACGGCTGCCACGATAGCGGCCATGCCATTCTTGGAAATACGAACTCTCATGCTGAAATCCTTATAGGTGGTGGAAAATGGATTGACTGGGCTGGGTGCGCAAATGATTGACTCGATTCGAATTTAATTAAAATCCTTTCTTTATGTTTCTATCTTATTCCTTTGCGTTTATTTTTTTATCAGTGTTTTCCCTTATATTGGTTCGTTTCTGTTCGATTTATAGTATTTCAATCTAATGCTCTCTCCGAAAGCCCTGTACTGCATGAACGCCAACCCTCGACAAATCAATCTACTCAACGTCGTACGAGCGCGAGATTCCATGACTGTGGAGCAGTTGGCTGAGATGCTGGGCGTTACCCTGCAAACCGTGCGTCGCGACGTGCAGCGCCTGGCCGAAGCCGGCCTGCTGACGCGCTTTCATGGCGGCGTACGGGTACCTGGTTCCACTATTGAAAACATCGCGCATCCCCAGCGGGAAAGCCTCAATGCCGAAGGCAAGGCGCGCATCGCGCGGGCCGTAGCCCGCCAGGTGCCCAACGATTGCTCGCTGATTCTGAACATCGGCACCACCACCGAAGCCATTGCCAAGGCCTTGCTGCACCACACCGGTCTGCGAGTGATCACCAACAACCTCAATGTGGCTGGCATCCTGAGCTGCAACCCGGCCTGTGAGGTCATCGTGGTCGGCGGCTTGGTGCGTGCCCGCGACCGGGGCATCGTGGGAGAGGCTGCCGTTGATTTCATCCGCCAGTTCAAGGTTGACATTGCCTTGATCGGCATCTCCGGCATCGAGGCCGATGGCACCTTGCGGGACTACGACTATCGCGAAGTCAAGGTGGCCCAGGCCATCATCGCGCATGCGCGCGAGGTCTGGCTCGCGGCCGACAGCAGCAAGTTCAACCGACCGGCGATGGTCGAAGTGGCCGCTCTGTCGCAGATTGACCGCCTGTTCACGGACGCGCCACCGCCCGAGCCGTTTCCCGCGCTGCTGGCCGAGGCCCAGGTGCGCTTCGAGGTGTCTTTGCCTTGAACCGGGTCCGTAACGATACTTCGCCCAGGCACCTTTTCTTTTCATCAGGACCCGCAACCATGACCTATTTACTGGCCCTTGACCAGGGCACCTCCAGCTCCCGCAGCATTGTCTTCAACCAGCGTGGACAAGTGGTGGCGCAAGCGCAACAGGAGCTCACTCAAATCTACCCGCAACCCGGTTGGGTTGAGCACGACCCGCTGGAAATCTGGCATACCCAGTTGGCCACTGCCCGCGAGGCATTGGCCAGGGCGGGCATCACGGCAAGCGATGTGCGCGCCCTGGGCATCACCAACCAGCGCGAAACCACCGTGGTTTGGAACCGCACAACGGGCCTGCCGATTCACAATGCCATCGTCTGGCAGGACCGGCGCGCCGAACCCACCTGCGTTGAATTGCGCGAACGCGGCCTGGCTGCCAGCATTCAGGCCAAAACGGGCTTGCGCGTCGATGCCTATTTTTCAGGCACCAAACTCAAATGGATTCTGGACCAGGTACCGGACGCGCGACTGCAAGCCGAAGCTGGCGAGTTGGCCTTTGGCACCATCGACAGCTGGCTGATCTGGCAACTCACGCATGGCGCCATACACAGTACCGATGTCAGCAACGCCTCACGCACCATGCTGTTCAATGTGCACAGCAACCAGTGGGACACTGAATTACTGCAGGCGCTCAACATCCCGGCCGCGCTGCTGCCCTGCGTCAGGCCCTCAAGCACGCTGTATGGCGAGGTCAGTGCCGACCTACTGGGTGCTGCCATTCCGATTGGCGGTGTCGCGGGTGACCAGCAAAGCGCCCTGTTTGGTCAGGCCTGCTTTACGCCGGGCATGGTAAAAAACACCTACGGCACGGGCTGCTTCATGCTGATGCACACCGGCCACCACTTTCAAACCTCCGCCAACGGCCTGATCACCTCCAGCGCCGCCCAAACCACGGTGCAACCCGAATTTGCCCTGGAAGGCAGCGTGTTTGTGGGCGGCGCCGTGGTGCAGTGGCTGCGCGACGGCTTGCATGCCTTCCCCAACAGTGCCGACGTACAGGCACTGGCCGAGAGCGTGCCTGACGCCGGTGGTGTGATGGTGGTACCGGCCTTTACCGGGCTGGGTGCGCCCTACTGGAAGCCGGACGCGCGCGGCGCCATCACGGGTTTGAGCCGCGGCAGCACACTGGCCCATATCGCCCGCGCCGCGCTGGAGAGTATTGCCTTTCAAAGCGCCGCCCTGCTGCAAGCCATGAGCCGCGATGCGGTACAGGCGGGCGGCCTGGCCGTCGCAGAGTTGCGGGTTGATGGTGGCGCCTGCGTCAACGATTTATTGATGCAATTCCAGGCAGACTTGCTCGGCATCCCGGTGCTGCGCCCGGCAGTAATTGAAACCACGGCGCTCGGCACAGCCTACCTGGCAGGACTTTCGACCGGGGTGTTTCAGGGCACCGACGAACTCGGCAGCCTGTGGCAGGTCGAACGCCGCTTCGAGCCCACTTTGCCCCCCAGCCGCGCCGCCGAACTGATGGCCCGCTGGGAACATGCGGTTCGGCAAACCGTGCTGCCGCCCGAGCATTGAAAGCCACAGGTCATCACAGTTGATTAGACTCAAGCTTTTCAACAACCATGACGCAGGCTCACGCCGGCACAACCCTCATGAGCAAACGCATTGCATTCATCGGCGGAGGCAACATGGCCAGCGCCCTCATCAGTGGCCTGATCAAACAGGGACTCCCCACCGAACTGATTGACGTGGTCGAGCCTTTTTCCGAGGCACGCGACAAGCTGCAGGTTAGTTTTGGTATCACCGCCCACCCCGAAACGGGTGCTTTTTTGATGGATGCCGCGCTGGTGGTCTGGGCTGTCAAACCGCAAACTTTCAAGGCGGCGGCACTGGCCGTAGCCCCGCATGTCCTGGGCGGCTTGCACTTGAGCGTGGCGGCCGGCATCCGTAGCGATAGCGTTGCTGTCTGGCTGGGTACCGAGCGCGTCGTGCGCGCCATGCCCAACACCCCGGCTTTGATTGGCCAGGGCATCACTGGCCTGTTTGCCCGCGCCAGCGTCACGGCCAACGACAAGGCTTTTGTGGAACAGGTCATAGCAACCACCGGCGCATCCCTTTGGCTCGATGACGAAGACCAGCTCGACGTGGTCACAGCCTTGTCAGGATCTGGGCCGGCCTATGTGTTTTACTTTATGGAAGCCATGGCCATGGCGGGCACCGAAATGGGTTTGAGCCGTGAGCAGGCACTGCAGCTGGCCATAGCCACTTTTAGCGGTGCCAGCGCTTTGGCAAAAACCTCAGGCGAATCACCCCAGGTGCTACGCCAACGTGTCACATCCAAAGGTGGCACCACCTTTGCGGCCATCTCCAGCATGGAAGACAACGACGTGCGGGCTTTGTTCATAGATGCCATGTATGCGGCCCGTGAACGTGCCAAAGAGCTCGGCGACGAGTTTGGTGCAAACTGAGCTGATCACCGAAAAAAATAGCTGGCGGCAATACCGGCAAAAACGGTAAAGCCCAGCCAGTGATTCAGCCGAAAAGCTTTAAAACAGCCGTCACGTGTGCGCGACCGGATCAAGGCGAAATGCCAGGCCACCTGAACCAAAGCCAGCAGCATGGCCAGGTAAAATAGCTGGCTTGCCACGTACGGGCCCAGGGTCAGCGTCCACAGACTGATAAACCCCAGATAACACATCATGACCACCGGCACATCCAAGCGCCCCAAGGTGATGGCCGATGTTTTGATGCCAATGCACACATCATCATCACGATCCACCATGGCGTATTCGGTATCGTAGGCAAGCACCCAGCAAAGGTTTCCGAAGGTCAGCAGCCAGGTCAACGGTGGCAAGTCACCACGCACGGCGGCAAAGGCCATGGGAATACCCATGCCAAAAGCCAGGCCCAAGACGGCCTGCGGCATCGACACATAGCGTTTGGCATAGGGGTAGGCCAAAGTCACAGCCAGCGCCGCGCCTGACAAGCCAATGGTGAGGGCATTGGTGGTGAGCACCAGTGCAAAGGCCAGCAGCGCCAGTAGCGCCCCCACCGCCAGTGCTTCCTTGACCGACACCACGCCGGTGGTCACTGGCCGCCCGGCCGTGCGCTTGACATGTTTGTCAAACTCGCGGTCTGCCACGTCGTTGACACAGCAGCCGGCACTGCGCATCAAAAACGTGCCCAGCACAAAGACGCTGAGCAACTGCCAGCCCGGAAAACCGCCTGCAGCCACCCACAGCGCGCCCAGTGTCGGCCACAGCAGCAGCAGCCAACCAGCGGGCCGGTCCCAGCGGATCAAGGCCAGGTACAAATTGAATTTTTTACGCCAGCGCATCACTTGCTCACAGGCCCAGGTGACTCAAGTCCAGGCGTCCGGCGTGTATCGGCGAGCACCAGAAATACGCACTGTTGTCTGGCTTGGAGACACCAAACAGCGCAGCCACCAGACCATCTTCGAGCTCGAATTTGATCAGTCATGGCATCAAAGGCTTCAAAGTCTTGCAACCACTGCTGCACCGCCATAAAACTGCTGCCCGCCAGTCCTGGGCCTGCAGCACGGCGGCAGCCATCGCGCCATCGCCCTGCGGGTTTTCAGTGCCATCCTCGTAACCCGTGAGGTCGCGCCCATGGCCGTTGGGACCTCGGTCATGGCGAAACGCATCTACCACCTGGGTCATACGCAGTGGCGGAGCCAGCGCGTTTTGCAGATGACGCGTCAAATGCACCAAGTCACCAAGATCATGTCCACGCAACCAGCAAAGCATGGCTGACGGGGTACTTGGCACCGACACACCGACACCAGTCAAGGCCTCAAAGGATCGCAAGCCCGGCACTTTCGCACCAAAGACTTGCACCAGCTCTGGCCCCAAGCCGACCAGCACCCACTGCTCCCCCTCCAATTCGGGCATGGCGACCAAGCGCACCATGCTCTGACGAACCTGGGCCATGTCAGGGCTGACCAGGGTAAAAAACACATAGCGGCCGACAGCGGGCACATCAACCAACACGGCATTTTGAACAGGACTCATGGTCATCACTTTAGCTCCGGCTTATCAGGACAGGCGCCGCACACCCGGCAACTCGCAGGCATAAATGGCGTTACGCAGGGCGGCAATGGCCTCGTAACGGGTAAAGCTGCGCCGCCAGACCAGCACCACCCGGCGCATCGGCGGGTCGCCCGCAAAAGGCAAGTATTTCACATAGGCATCTTCATAGCGCCGGGCTTTGGCCGCCAGCGCTTCCTTGGGGACGCTCAAGCGTGGCACCAGGGTCACCCCCATGCCAGCGGCCACCATGTGCTTGATGGTCTCCAGCGACGAGCCCTCGAAACTCTTGCGAATGCCCTCGGCATTGCTGGAAAAACGGGCGAACTCAGGACAGACTTCAAGCACATGGTCCCGAAAACAGTGGCCACTGCCGAGCAACAGCATGGTCTCGTTCTTCAACTCATCACTGGTCACCTCGTCCTTGGCGGCGAGCGGGTGATTGGCTGGCACGGCTGCCATGAACGGCTCATCGTAAAGTGGCGCAACGGCCAGCCCGGCATCAGGAAAAGGTTCCGCCAGAATGGCGCAGTCAATTTCACCGGTGCGCAGCATCTCCAACAACTTCACGGTAAAGTTTTCTTGCAGCATCAAAGGCATTTGAGGGGTCTTGGATATCATCTGGCGCACCAGATCCGGCAACAAATACGGCCCAATGGTGTAAATGATGCCCAAAGCCAGCGAACCACCCAGGGGGTCCTTGCCGCGTTTGGCAATTTCCTTGATGGCCGCAGCCTGCTCCAGCACACTTTGCGCCTGGCGCACGATTTCCTCACCCAGCGGCGTCACGCTGACCTCGTTGGCGCTGCGCTCAAACAACTTTAAATCGAGCTCTTCTTCGAGCTTTTTCACCGCCACCGACAAAGTAGGCTGCGACACATAACAAGCCTCTGCCGCCTTGCCAAAGTGCCGCTCACGCGCGACAGCCACAATGTATTTGAGTTCAGTCAGGGTCATGGCGCTATTTTCGCTCAGAGTGCATCGGTATCAGCTGGGTATCCAGGCACCACAGGCCCAGCATTGCTCAAAGCCACCTTCGACCAGTTCGCCACATGCACAGTGCCAGCGCCGCTGTGGCACATGTTGCAGGTGATACAGCAGTTCGCGTGCCCGCGTCTCTTGCACCGCCTCATGAATCCACACTTCAGGCAAACATTGGTCAGGCGGTAATTCACCGGCCACGCCGCCCAGGTATTGGCGCTGCACACTGGCGACAATACCTTCTACCTTGAGCGCATCCGCCCACAGGGTGGCCATGGCAAGGTTGGGGGCCTGGATCAGTTTGAGCATAGGTACGAAAGCATACGCGGCTTTGAGTTTAAGGTTGAGGTTGATTTACATCAATAAAATCGCGCAAAGTGCGGCTAGTATGTACAAAAGAGGTTCACCATGTTTGATTTACCCATTAGAAGTGTGATGGATCGCGAGAAATTTATCGCGGTTGCACCGGACCAAACCGTCAGTCAGGCAGCTTGCTTGATGGCCACCAAAAATGTGGGTGCCGTCATGGTTGTGGAAGCCAATCAATTGATCGGGATTTTTACCGAACGGGACGTCGTGTTTCGCGTCGTCGCCCCGGGACACGACCCAAAAGAAACCCACTTGAGAGAGGTCATGACCGCCGACCCCAAAACACTTGGTCCCACACAGTCTTACGGGCACGCCCTGGTGATCATGCAGGAAAACGGTTTTCGGCATGTTCCCGTGGTGGATGAAGGCAAGCCGATTGGCATTATTTCATCGCGCAATGCCATGGACCCCGACTTGGAAGAGTTTGTCGCGGACCAACGCCGGCGTGAACACTTTCGCTAAAACATCACGCTTTTAAATAATCCGCTTTGCTACCGAGCCAGCGTTGTACATGCTGCTCGGCCAGATCCGGGTGCAGATCCAGCAGCAGCGGCGCCAGGCGGCGAGCCCAATTTAGCAGCATGGCATCTTCAGTGACATCGGCGAAACGCAGCAAGGCATCGCCCGACTGGCGCGCACCCATGAACTCGCCCGGACCACGAATCTCGAGGTCACGCCGAGCGATTTCAAAACCATCGTTGCTCTGCGCCATGGCCTTGAGGCGTTCGCGCGCGGCCTCGCCCAAACGCGGTGCGTCCCCGGTGGCATACAGCAGCACACATGCCGACGCCGCTGAGCCACGCCCCACCCGACCGCGCAACTGGTGCAACTGGCTCAGGCCAAAACGCTCAGCATGCTCAATCACCATCAGCGAGGCATTGGGCACATCCACCCCCACCTCGATCACCGTGGTGCTGACCAGCACCCCCATCTGACCGGCCACAAACAGGCGCATCACCTCTTTTTTTTCCGGGCTGGCCATACGCGAATGCAACAAGCCTACCTGCACGCCAGGCAGCTCGGCACTAAGCTGGGCGTAGGTTTCAGTCGCGTTACGCAGGTCCAACGCTTCGCTTTCTTCAATCAGGGGGCAAACCCAGTAGATTTGTCGCCCCTGCACCAATTGGTCACGAATACGAGCAATCACCTCATTGCGGCGTGCGTCGTTGACCACCCGAGTGATGATGGGGGTGCGCCCCGGTGGCAATTGGTCAATGGTGGACACGTCCAGATCGGCGTAGTAGCTCATGGCCAGTGTGCGCGGAATGGGTGTGGCCGTCATCATCAGCAGATGGGGCTCCAGATCCTGGCTGGCCAACTTGTCACGCAGGGCCAGGCGCTGGGCCACGCCAAAGCGGTGCTGCTCGTCAATGATGGCCAGGGCCAGCTGCTTGAACTGCACTTTGGCTTGAATCAGGGCATGGGTGCCCACCACCAAGGCAGCCTGACCGCTGGCGATCAGCGCCAGCATCTCGCGTCTTTCCTTGGCCTTTTGGCTTCCGGTGAGCCAGGCCACGGTCACACCCAGCGGCTGCAGCCAGGCCACCAGCTTGGCAAAGTGCTGGGTGGCCAGAATCTCGGTGGGCGCCATCAGCGCGCACTGCCAGCCGGCATCCATACACTGCGCTGCGGCCAGCGCAGCCACCACGGTTTTGCCAGCACCCACATCACCTTGCAACAGGCGGTGCATGGGAACGGCGCGGGCGATGTCCTGATTGATTTCTGCCACCACACGCTGCTGAGCAACCGTGAGTTGAAACGGCAAGGCTGCTATCAAGCGCGCAAACAGACTCGCAACGCCAGCCCCGGCCAGCACCGGTGCGCGCAAGCGGGCACGGGCGCGGCGTGACTGCAGTTGCGAAAGTTGCTGTGCCAGCAGCTCCTCGGCCTTGAGCCGTTGCCATGCCGGGTGACTGCGATCCAGCAGCGTGTCGAGCGACACGTCGGGCGTTGGATTGTGCAAAAAAAAGAGCGCTTGCCGAAGCTGCCAGGACGAATGCAGGCCAATCTCTTGCAGGTACTGCGCAGGCACGGTGTCGGGCAAGTCAGTGCGTGCAAGGCCACTTTGCACCGCCTGGCGCAAATACGTTTGAGGTAAACCTGCCACCGTGGGGTAAACCGGGGTCAGGGCCGTGGCCAACGCCCCGCCAGCGGGTTTGACCACAGGGTGCATCATGGTCAGACCGGCAAAACCACCACGAATCTCACCACGCACCCGAATCCGGTTGCCCACCGCCAACGCCTGTTGCTGTGACGGATAAAAGCTAAAAAAACGCAGCAGACATGTGCCCGAGCCGTCGTCAAGCGTCACCAGCAGTTGCCGATGGCCACCCAGCTTGACCTCGGCATGGGTCACCCTGCCCTCCACCTGAACCACATCACCTTCGCGCACGTCGCGCAACTGGAGCAGACGGGTTTCGTCCTCGTACCGCAGCGGCAAATGCAGCGCCAGGTCAATCGGCCGCACCAGCCCAAGCTTGTGCAAGGCTTTTTGCGGGCCGGTCAGGGGTTTGGCGGCTGGTGTAACGGGCAGTGGCGGCATACGCCAATTTTGCACGGATAAAGTCTTGCGGCGGCTGATAAAAACAATCAATACCAACGCCATTCAAGATTGAGACGCGCGCCTCACCCCTGACGCAAGCCACGATGCGTTAAGAGGTGATCCACGGCACCAACTACATCACTTTTACGAAAGGTATCTTTGCACAACGCACCATCACTTTCTGAAGTTGTTAAGCCAAGGCAATTACCAATGGAAACTTATTGGTAACAACCTTCATGAAGTTCAATCTCAGACTTCCTGATCCGGTTAAAAATCATAATGGCACAGATTGTGCTTGTACCACCTGAGTCCGATTTTTTGCACGCTTGTCTAGTACAAATCAGGAAATCTAAATTTAGCTCAAAACCTCTTTTCGGCCGCAAACCCGCATGGCTACTGGGATTGCGTCAATATCAGAGCCACATTAACCAGACAGTAGCGATTGAAGCTCCATTTTGCAAATGCATCTTTTCAAGCCTTTCCAGACCTTACTGGGCCGTTTGAGTGTCAGCCGTAAACTGACGCTGATCTACCTGTTGGACCTGATCACGGTCATCTACATCTCGGGTATTTTGGTTCATGAGAAATACCTGGCGATTGATTTTGCCCGCAAGGAAATTGTCGGGGGAGCCTACATCGGCAGCGTCCGCCAACTCCTGCTACCGGCCCTGATTGAAAAGTCGGCCAATTCAGCCCAAAGCCAGGAGCCGTTGAACTGGTTTAACGCTCTGCGGCTGCAACACGACGCAATGCTCAAGACCGCCGAGGCATCCCAGGCCCTGGAGCTTACCTGGCACGATTTTGCGCAGTCTGCGGCAGTCAAACCGAGCGAACGTCAACCCTTGATCGACCAGGCACGCACCCTGCTGACCACGGTGGGCAACCAGTCCAACCTGATCCTAGACCCAGATCTGGACAGCTACTACTGCATGTCGCTGGTGGTGTTGCGGTTTCCGGAGCTGACAGCGGTAATGAACGAGACCGCCGTGGCCATTCATCAGGCCAGCCAATCAGCCCCGGGGGTTGACTTGCAAGCCACCCGGCTCCTGATTCTGGCTGGCCGGCTCGATGCGATCCGGCAAGGCATCAGCGCGGATTACCTGCAAGCCTACACTGCGGGTACGCCGACTTTGCGCACCAGCCTGGAAGGCGCTGATCAGGCGCTGGGCAAGCACCTTGAGCAGATGTTGAGTTTGGTGCGCGACGCTGCGCAGCAACAAACTACCCAGATCAACTGGGCGGCGTTTGATACCTTGCATCAGCAAAGCCTGCAAACCCTGGCCACCTCCTGGCAACAAACGTCGCAAGCGCTTGACGGCTTGTTGCAGCAGCGCGTCGATGGCTTATTTGCCCTCATGTGGCTGCATTTAGGGACTGCCTTACTGCTGCTGATGGGCATTCTGAGTCTGGTTTATACCGTGGCGCGCCAAATTTCCAGCCCCCTCAAGCAACTGGCCGCTGTGGCAGAGAAAGTACGCCAGAGCAGCAACTACGCGTTGCGGGCCAGTTGGAGCAGCCAGGACGAAATCGGACATTTGGTCAACACCTTCAACGACATGTTGGGTCAACTTGACCAGGACCGTGTGATGAAGCAGGAATTGGTGGCCAGCGCCCGCGCCGCCCAGGCCCAAACCGAGCTGGTCGAAGCCATGCCGATTGCCATGGTGGTCACCTCCATCCCGGCGCACCATGTGCTGCACGCCAATGATCCGGCCCAGCCGTGGCTGGCTGGCTGCACCGTTGATCCCTGGCTTCGTGGACTGGAGCCGGGTGTGCGTGCCCGGTTTTTTCAGCGCCTGGCAGACCATGACCGGGTGGATGAATTTGAGGTGCGCTGGCTCGCAGTTGCCGAACCCTCCTGGGCTGTTTTGTCGGCGCGGCGGATTCGATTTCAGGGGGTTGATGCCGTGCTGACCAGCTTTACGCCGATCAACATGCTCAAACTGATGGAGCAGCGCCTTCAGTTGTGGGCCAAGGTGTTTGAGGCCTCGTCGGAGGGCATCGTCATCATGGATGCCGAGCAAAAAATCATCAGCGTCAATCGGGCGTTTTGCAAAACCACGTCTTACGAATTTTATGAGGTGCTAGGCGAGCATCTTTCAAGCCTGTTGGGGAGGTCGCCTGTGGCCAGTGCCGCTGAAATTGGTCAGGAAATTGCCAGCGCAATTGAACGACGCAATGAGTGGCAGGGCGAGGTGCGTCTGACCACCCGCGGTGGTCAGACCTACCCTGCGCTGTTGATGATTTCAGCAGTTCGCGACGATGCCCGAGAGGCGCTGGTGTCGCATTACATTGCCATCTGCATCGACATCACCGACCGTAAAAAGGCTGAAGAGCGGGTGCAGTTTTTGGCACACCACGATGTACTGACCGCGCTGCCTAACCGCTCTTTGTGCACCCAGACACTGGATGCGGCCTTGGCACAGGCGCGCCGCAGCGGCGAGTGCCTGGCGGTTTTGTTCATTGATCTGGACCGATTCAAGACCATCAACGACACCCTGGGCCATCACATCGGCGACGGATTGTTGCGCTCTGTGGCCGCGCGCCTGCTACAGGCAGTGCGCAGTGGGGACACCGTCAGCCGCCTGGGTGGCGACGAATTCGTGGTGATATTGCGCGGTCTCAAGAGCGCTGCCGATGCCCATCAGCAAGCCGAACAACGCATCATTCCGCTGATCCGGCAGCCGCACCAGGTTCAGGGCCATGAGCTGCATGTGTCTTGCAGCGTGGGGGTAGCCCACTACCCGAAAGACGGTTCCGACCGGGACGAGCTGATGCGCCGTGCGGATGCCGCCATGTACAACGCTAAGTCCACCGGGCGCGATGCCGCCTGCCTATTCGACACCTCCATTGACCAGGCGCTACATCATCGCCAGACGCTGGAGCAACACCTCAAACTGGCGCTGGAGCGGCAAGAATTCACACTGCATTATCAGCCCAAAATAGATGCCAAATCCCGCAAAATGGTGGGAGTAGAGGCCTTGCTGCGCTGGCACAGCCCGGAACTTGGCCAGGTGCCGCCGGCCAGTTTTATCCCGGTCGCCGAAGAAACCGGCTTGATCAACACCATCGGCACCTGGGCACTACAACACGCCTGTGCGCAATGGGCTGCCTGGCGAGATCTGGGCTATGGCCACTGGACCATGGCGATCAACTTGTCGGCACTGCAATTGGCAGACCCGGGTTTGCTGAACTTGATGCGCGATTGCATCACTTTGCACCGCTGCAATCCCAGTCAGCTTGAATTTGAAATCACCGAGTCGCAACTCATGCAAAACCCTAACTCAGCAGCCGACACGCTACAAGCTATCAAGGCGCTGGGGGTCAAGCTGTCTATTGATGACTTTGGTACCGGGTATTCCAGTCTGGCCTACTTGAAACGGTTCCCAATTGACAAACTCAAAATTGACCAATCATTTGTGCGCGACATGCAGGACGATCCGGCAGACTTGGCAATTGTGCGTGCCACCATTGCGCTGGGGCACGAACTGGACCTGACGCTGGTGGCGGAGGGCGTTGAAAGCCTGGGGCAAGCCGAACAATTGACGGCACTGGGCTGCGAAGAATTGCAGGGCTATTGGTTCTCACGTCCCGTGGATGCAGCGGCGCTGATTCTGTGGGCTAGCCAGCCGCACAAGGTGCTGGAGCGCCGAGGCTAGGTGTGTCTGCTGCTGGATCATCGCCGGGACAGTCTTGACACCCGGCACATCGGTCTTGCTCGTCGGCGTGGCATCAGGGGCCTCTGAAAATGCATCTTTTTATACCTCGACAATCGCCTCAGCTTGCTCGCTTGACCAGCCCGCTCGTTCCGGTCGGCCAATAAAAGTTGTCAAAGGTCTTGGTGCCCATGCGTCGCAGTTCACGTGCTTCCGCGGGATAACCGAACTCGGTGAACGCTCACTGGTTGACATCGGCAGAAGCGGCTCGAAGGATGACATACGGCTACTCGTGCGAGCGCGATCAACATACCATTCAGTCCGAAAGTCATGGATGCCGGGTCTGGCCCGGCATGGCACATTTTTCCTCAGTGCTAACGGTCTTGCATTAAAAAGCTGAGCCGTAACCAGATCAGGGCCAGCGTGGCGCGGTGAAGCTTGACGGCAAGATCAGTATCATCCCACTATGCAACCGCAAACCACCGCACACGCGCCCGACAACCCTTGGTTGGAGGCACCGCTACGCCATGTGCGCAGCTGGTGGCACATGCTGCATGTAGGCTCGGTGGTGCTGGTGCTGGCGCTCAGCCCGGGCAGCTACACAAAGGCGTTTCGCCAGCGTACCGCACAGCACATTTACACCAGTACCTGGCAGGTGATGCCGTGGTTTACCGCGCTCACCGCCTTGCTGAGCCTGGTGTTGATCCGCATTGTGGTAGTCACTGCGCTGAGCTACGGCCTGTCGCAGTATGCCTTGCAGATGGTGGTACGGGTGCTGGTGTTGGAACTCATCCCCTTGTCGGCCGCGCTGTTTGTGGCCCTGCGGGCGGGCCTGGCCTTCAACGCTGGCGCTATGGGCATGGCTACCCAGCCAGCCGCGGCGCAAAAAACACTCGACCTCAATCACTTGCGCGACCACTTGACGCCGCGCGTGCTGGCCGATGCTTTTGCAGTGCTGGCGCTGGCGATGCTCAGCAGTGTGGTGATTTTGGTCCTGGCCTACCTCACGGTTTATGGCCTGTCACCCTGGGGCTTACCCGGTTTCACGCGCACCGTGGGCCAGGTGTTTGATTTGCCGGTAAGCTTGGGCTTTATTCTGAAAACCCTGTTTTTCAGTCTGGCGGTCGCCGTGGTGCCCATGGCCGCCAGCCTGGAAGCCGCGCAACATCGCATCACAGATACGATCCAGCCCGGCGCCGTGCGACTGTTCCTGGTCTTGTTTTTGCTGGAAGCGACGTCGCTTGTTGTCAAATACGTCTGACTATTCGAAACCCGAAACCGCCCATGACCACCACCGAACCCAGCATGACCCACATCGAGCGCCGCGCCAAGCGGCTGCTGTTGTTGATGGCCGCCCTGGTGGCAGGCTTTGTACTGTATGTGATGGTGGCCCGGGGTGTGTTTGAGAGCACCCAGCAACTGGTGCTGATCTCGGACGATTCTGAGGGCGTGATTGTGGGCATGGACCTGACGTTTTCTGGTTTTCCCATCGGCCGGGTGCGCCGCATCGAACTGGCGCCCGATGGCATGGCGCGCATGGTGATTGACGTGCCGCACAAACAAGCGCACTGGTTGCGCAGCTCCAGCATCTTTACCCTGGAGCGTGGCATGGTGGGTGACACCCGCATCCGAGCCTACAGCGGCATCTTAAGCGACCCGCCGCTGCCACCCGACTCGGAGCGCACGCTGTTGCGCGGCGACACCTCGGCCGAAGTGCCGCGCCTGGTCGCCTCTGCCCGGGCCCTGCTGGAAAATCTGGAAGCCATGACCGGCACCGAGTCGCCCCTGAACGCCAGCCTGGGACAACTCAAAACCACCACCGAGCGCATGAATGGCCGCTATGGCGTGCTGACCGGTGTCATGGGCAGCGACAACAATGCAAAACAAATCATTCAAACGCTGGAGCGTACCAACAGCTTGCTGGCCAAAACGGAGCAACGCATGTTTGGCAGCGGTGGCCTGGCAGATACCACCCAAGCCACCTTAAGCAGCGGCAAAGCAGCGCTCGACCAACTGCACAACGTCCTTAGCGACACCCGCAACACTCTGAAAAACGTCGACGCGGTGCTGGCCGAAGCCCAGGCGGTAGGTGTCAATGCCCGTATTGCCAGCACCGACCTGGGCGCATTGCGCGCCGAAGTCGAAGCCAGCTTGCGCCGCCTGAGCCAGCTCACCGATGAGATCAACCGCAAGTGGCCATTTGCCCGCGATACCGAGATCAAGTTGCCATGAGACATTTTCTGCCCCTGACTGCCACCCTGCTACTTGTCGCTTGTGCTAGCGCACCACCGCCACCCGAATGGCAAAGCCAGTCTTTTTCAGCAATCAAGAGTTACACAGCGGCTTATCTGAGCGGCAACACGCGGGTGGCAGAAGTCGAATTTGAGCGCGCCAAGGCCGAAGTCGCCCGCACCGGTCGGCCCGACCTGATGGCGCGTATTGAGCTACTGCGCTGTGCCACGCAAGTGGCCAGCCTGGTCATGAACCCCTGTGCGGGTTACCGCGCCGTAGCACAGGACGCCGCACCGGCGGAACAGGCCTACGCCAGCTTCATCGCGGGGCGCTGGGACACGCTGCAAGCGGCACAATTGCCCATGCACTACCACGCGCTGGTGACCCAAACCCAGGCCCAAGTCGGGCAGACCGCCAAGCCTGAACAGGACGCCAACGCCCCGAATCAAAACAAACTGAATCAAATTAAAGACCCGTTGGCGCGACTGGTGGCTGCGGGGGCGCTGATCCAAACAAGACCGTTAAGCACAACTGACATTAATCTGGCCGTTGAAACGGCCTCAGGTCAGGGCTGGCGTCGGCCCTTGCTGGCCTGGCTGGGCGTGCAACTCAAACGCCACCAGACCATCGGCAACGCCGAAGCGGCAGCAGGCATCCAGCGGCGCATAGATCTGGTGTCCCAGAAGAATTAGCGCAGCGCTACTTAAAACGGCATTTTCGGCATGCCTTTCATGCCGCCCATGCGCTTCATCATTTTCATCATGCCGCCACCTTTCATCTTTTTCATCATATCCTGCATTTGCTCAAATTCCTTGAGCATGCGGTTGACTTCCTGCACCTGCACCCCGGCGCCGGCGGCAATGCGGCGCTTGCGGGTGGCTTTGATGAGTTCGGGTTTGCGCCGCTCCAGCGGCGTCATGCTCTGGATGATGCCCTCCTTGCGCTTGACATCTCTTTCGACCCGGCCCATGTCCATCTGACCGGCTTTGGCGGCCATGGCGGCAGGCAGTTTGTCCATCAGGCTGCTCAAGCCGCCCATCTGTTTCATTTGCTGGATCTGGCTCAAAAAATCGTTCAGGTCAAAACTCGCCCCGCTTTTGACCTTGGCCGCCAGTTTTTGCGCCGAGGCCAGGTCAACCCCCGCCGTGACCTGCTCCACCAGCGCCAGAATGTCACCCATGCCCAGAATGCGGCCGGCGTGGCGTTCGGCATCAAACACTTCAAGCCCGTCGAGCTTTTCGCTGGTACCGGCAAACTTGATCGGCGCGCCGGTAACCTGACGCACTGACAAAGCCGCACCACCACGCGAGTCGCCGTCCAGCTTGGTCAGGATGATGCCGGTCAGCGGCAATGCCTCCTTGAAGGCCTTGGCGGTGTTAATCGCGTCCTGTCCTTGCATGGCGTCCACCACAAATAGGGTTTCCACCGGACTGATGGCGGTGTGCAAATCCTTGATTTCGCGCATCAGCACGTCATCAATGGCCAATCGGCCCGCCGTGTCGACCAGCAGCACATCAAAATAATGTTTGCGCGCGTAGTCCAGCGCCGCCAGCGCAATGTCTACCGGTTTTTGCTCAGGCGTGCTGGGAAACCACTCCGCGCCCGCCTGAGCCGTCACGGTTTTGAGTTGCTCAATGGCGGCCGGGCGATACACGTCACCAGAAACCGTCAGCACTTTCTTGTTGCGCTTTTCAATCAAATGTTTGGCCAGCTTGGCTGTGGTGGTGGTTTTTCCCGCCCCCTGCAAACCCGCCATCAAGATCACGGCTGGCGGCTGGGCCGCCAGGTTGATGTCGGCCACGCCAGCGCCCATGGTAGCGGCCAGCTCTTTGTTGACAATACTCACCAGGGCCTGACCCGGTGTGAGCGAGCCCAACACATCCTGGCCCAACGCCTTTTCCTTGACCCTGGCAATAAAGTCACGCACCACCGGCAGTGCCACGTCGGCCTCCAGCAACGCCATGCGAACCTCGCGCAGCATGTCAGCCACATTGGTTTCAGTGATGCGGGCCTGGCCGCGTATTTCTTTTACCAGGCGCGAGAGTTTGTCGGTGAGAGCGGAGGCCATAGGATATTTTTCCGGCAAACGGAACCTGAGTTGATGCCAAGGGTGAAAAGGCAGAATACAAAACGCTAAACTGTGTCCATGATTTTAGCCAGTGCATCACCTCTCACTTTAACCCTGGCCCTGGGCGCGTCGGTGGCTTACGCAGCCTCGGCTACTGGCGCCTCGCGCGCTGGCCAGACGCTGCCCCGTATCGCTGTCTGGGTGGCGTGGTGTTTGCATGGGGTGCTGTTGGCTTGGGGGCTGTGGGGCAGTGAGCCACGATTTGGCTTTGCCCCGGCGCTGTCCGTCACCACTTGGCTGGTCGGGCTGGTGTATGCCGTTGAGAACTACGTTTTCCCCCAGCTCAAAACACCCTGGCTGTTATCCAGTGCCGGCTCAGCAGCTGTGTTGCTGGCTTTGCTGTTCCCTGGCAATACCTTGCATGTCAGCGCCTCGACCTGGCTGCCACTGCATTGGGCACTGGGGATTGCTTCCTACGGTTTGTTTGCTGTGGCGGTGGTGCACGCCTGGCTCATGACACGCGCCGAAGCTCGCATTCGCGTGGCCGCCAATGCGGTCGGCGGTTTGCCCCTGCTGACCATGGAACGGCTGACCTTTCGCTTTGTCAGCCTGGGATTTATCTTGCTGAGTGCCACCTTGTTGGCCGGTTTTTTCTTTGGCAACCAGTTGTATGGTGTCAGCCACGCGATCAAGTGGGACCACAAAACCATTTTCTCAGTATTGTCCTGGTTGACTTTTGCGATATTGATGGTGGGTCGAGCCCGCTTTGGCTGGCGTGGCAAACGTGCGGTGCGCTTTCTTTACGCTGGCTCGGGCCTGCTGCTGCTGGCTTATGTCGGCTCCCGCTTTGTCATGGAAATCGTGCTGAGGCAAACACTGTGAAAAGCTTACTGGTGGTGCTGGTGGTGCTGGCCGGTGTCTGGTTCTGGCGCAGTCGCGCATCTTCCATCCGCCAGCGGCCACCCACGTCGCCCATCCAGCCGCCGCTGCAGGATACCGTGGCATGCAGCCGCTGTCATGTGCACATTCCCCTCGCAGAGGCGGTGCAGGGTCAGCATGGCAGTTATTGTGGTCTGGAGCACCTACATCAAGCGGAACCCTAATGAAGCTGCCCACGCTGGCATCCGTCTGGTGGAGAAGCACATCACCAGAGAACGATTTCAACGACCATCCAGACGAGTTTGACCGTTTGTGGCGCGGCTTTATGACCGCTCGTGCCACCTTGGGGCTGGTGCTGGTGGTTTTGCATGCTGGCCTGCTGCTGCTGACCAAAGCACCAAGCCTCTCCCCCGTGTTGATCTGTATCGCCTATCTGCTGGCGACGCTGGCTGAACGCAAACTGTCAGCGCCGCAGCAATTCGGTCTGAAATTCAACGGGCCATGGTTACGCATTGTGGGCGTCGATTTGCTGGCATTTGCTGCGCTTCATATGCTTCAGGACCGCAGCATCAATTACACCCCCCTGTTTGCGCTACCGGTCCTGATGGCCTCGATCCTGGGTTCGCAGTTGCTGGCCATGGCCAGCGCGGCAGGTGTCACGCTGCTACTTTTTGCCTATGCCGGATCATTGTCTTTACAAACCCCCTGGAACACCAGTGCCCTTTTTTCACAAGCAGCACTGACCGGTGCCGGTTGTTTTGCCATTTCTTTTATTGCCCGTCAAATGGCAAGCAGGCTGGCCAGCATCGAGTTAAAAGCCCGACGCAATCAATTGGCTGCAGATGTGCAAACACAAGTTAATGAACTCATCATTGAATCCCTGGGCGAGGGTGTTCTGGTGGTTGACGCTCAGCACCAGGTGCGATCGGCCAACCCGGCAGCCGAAAAGCAGCTGCGCATCTCCCGGCGTGCGCTAGGCGAGCCACTGAATCTGGCCATGGCCCCGGGTTGGCAGAATCTGCGTGACTTGGTTGACACAACATTTCATACCCAATCCGCGCAACAACAAGAAATCCGTATCCAGCACGCGGGCCAAGGTCCCCGCCTGGTCGCGGCGCGCACCCAATTGGCAGCCCCCCTGAATCCGGAGGCGCAGGGTATGTGCGTGGTTTTTTTACAAGACCAACGGGAATTACAAGCACGTTTACGGGCGGAAAAATTTGCCAGCATGGGACGCATGTCCGCAGCAGTCGCGCACGAAATACGCAACCCTTTGGCCGCCATCGTGCAAGCCAACGCCCTGTTGGCCGAAGATTTGTCTGACCCCGGACAACAACAACTGAGTCGACTGGTGCAGCAAAATGCACAGCGGCTTGAAAAAACAGTGCATGACATCCTGCACGTGGTCGAATTACCGAATCCCGATCATGTTGCTCAGGTCCAATCCCTCGATTTAACGCTCACTGTGCCACGTATATGTCGGGACTGGCAGTCGCAAGGGACGTGCAAACCTGACATCGCGGTGCATCTCCCCAACACCCAGACCTGGGTCTGGTTTGACCCTGAACACTTGCGCCGCATTCTGATCAACCTGCTCGACAACGCCCAGCGCTACATCAGCACCCGACCCGATGCCATACAAATCAGCCTGGACACAAACTGGGGAGCCCAGACGAGTCCATGCATCTGCTTGCGGATCTGGAGCGACGGTGAGCCACTGGACCCTTCCGTTGAACAGCATTTGTTTGAACCCTTTTTTTCTTCTGAGAGCCGTTCCAGTGGCCTGGGGCTTTATATTTGTCGTGAATTGTGTGACAGTCATGGTGCAGAAATCAATTACCAGCGCAGTACGCGCACCGTGAGCGGGCAACTATTGACGGGTAATGAATTTTTTGTAACCTTCAAAATCCTGCCGTCGCACGACATCCGTACGGCTGCCGACCAGCCAAATGGATGAACCCATGCCTCTTGCCACGCAACACATTCTGGTGGTCGACGACGAGCCCGACCTACGCACCATTTACGAGTTGACCCTGCTGCGGGAAGGCTACCGGGTCGATACCGCAGAAACCCTGCAGCAAGCACTTGCCTGCCTCGAAAACAAGGTGTTTGATGCCGTCATCACGGACATGCGCCTGCCGGATGGTCTGGGGCTGTCACTGATCACCGAACTGAAGGCCAGCCACCGCAGCGAGCGCTGTGTGGTTATCACTGCCTACGGTTCCACCGCCAATGCCGTTGAGGCCTTGAAAGCTGGCGCTTTTGACTACCTGACCAAGCCCGTTGATTTAAAGCAATTTCGCTCCGTCATTGCTGCAGCGTTACAGAGTACGCCTGTTGCCAGACCCAAGGGCGGCCTAGCCCCTGGCCTGCTTGCGCATGAAGCCATGGCGGGGACCGGAAGTGCTGGCACCCATGCCTTAGCGCGGCTGGTGGGACGGTCTGCTGCCATCCGTCAAGTCAAGGAGCGCATCCTTAAAGTTGCGCCCAGCATGGCGCCGATCATGGTGACCGGCGAATCCGGCACAGGCAAGGAACTGGTGGCTTATGCGATTCACAGCAACAGCCATAGGGCCAATGGCCCCTGGGTTGCCGTGAACTGCAGCGCGATCCCTGAAAACTTGCTGGAGGCCGAGTTTTTTGGCGCCCAAAAGGGCGCCTACACTGGCGCCAATCAGGACCGGCCAGGTTTTTTTCAAGCAGCCCAGGGTGGCACCTTGTTTCTCGATGAGATTGGCGACCTGCCCTTGGCCATGCAGGCCAAATTGCTGCGTGCGATCCAGGAACGTCGGGTCAGACCACTGGGTTCAACCCAGGAAAAACTGGTGGATGTGCGCATCATCAGTGCCACGCACAAAGATTTGACCGCTGAAGTTCAACAAGGCAACTTCAGACAGGATCTGTATTACCGACTCAATGTGATTGAACTCGCCATTACACCGTTGCGGGAACGCCAGGAAGACTTGCCTGACTTGTGCCTGGCACTGTTGTCGCGTATTGCCCAGGAAGCCAATCTGCCCATACCTTGTCTGAGCGCAGGCGTGATGGCGCGACTGGCGCAACTGCCCATGCCTGGCAATGTTCGCGAGCTGGAGAACCTGTTGCACCGAAGCGTGACACTGGGCGACCTGGATCAGCTTCAATGCCCCCCAGCCACAACCCAGGTAACGCTTGTCACTGCGCCGCAGCCACTCCCCGACCCCTGCCCTGTACCCGCTGCCAGTGACATTCCCAACGACCTGCAAGCTTATCTGGACACCCATGAACGCGCCATACTGATCCGCACTTTGCAGGAAACCCACTTCAATCGGACCGCTGCCGCGGCACGATTGGGCCTCAGCCTGCGTCAAATGCGATACCGGATCGTAAGGCTGGGAATTGCTACCGCCACGCCTGATGACACCACCGATGACGAAGATGCCCGTGACGCCAGCACCAACCAATGATCCCTTGTGGTCGCAAGGCTGGTACCATTTCGCCGCGCGCCATGCCTCGCCCAACTTTGGCTCACGGCCGCCACAGGCCCACATTGACCTGATTGTGCTGCATTCCATCAGCCTGCCGCCTGGCCAATACGGCGGCCCAGAAGTTCCACAATTTTTCAACAACCAGCTCGACTGGCAGGCCCACCCCTACTTCCGTCAAATCAAGGACCTGCAAGTGTCAGCGCATTTTTTCATCCGGCGTCACGGCGAACTTTGGCAGCTGGTCAGTTGCAATGACCGCGCCTGGCACGCTGGGTGTTCCAGCTACCGCGGCCGAAGCAATTGCAACGACGACAGCATTGGCATTGAACTCGAAGGCATGGAGGGTGCGCAATTTGAAGACGCACAGTACGAAAGTCTGCACGCGCTTTGCGCGGCCCTGATGCAGCACTACCCCATTCACCATCTGGCGGGCCATGAACACATTGCGCCTGTTCGCAAGGCCGACCCTGGCGCAGGATTTGATTGGATGCGATTGCAAAAAAACCTGGGGCTTGAAGCTCGGTACTTACCCTTAGGGCTGGGCGCAAAGCACCACGCCAAAGAACGTTAAAGTACCCTTTATCAAGGCCGAAAAACGTAAAGATCAAGTTCTGACGGGCTTCTGTCGCTATCAAATCCTAAGAATAGCGAATCACCTAGGCAACACAAGCCACGCCATAAAAACACTATAGGTAGTGGCAAACAACATCCACTACCATAGATATAGTGATAAGCTTGGCGCCTTCATAACAGGCAGGCAGTTTTCAGCGCCGTATCGCCCTGTGTTTCTTCACCCATTTCAAAAGAGGATGCCATGCAGACAACCCACTCTATTTCCGTATCCCCCTTCAGCAACATGCCCATCAAAACTGAACCCGGTGAACTGTCGGTGACCGATCCTGTCGCATTGACCCAATACCAAATCATCCGGCGCAATGGCGCTGTGGTGTCTTTCGAGCCCAATAAAATTGCAGTGGCCATGATGAAAGCTTTTTTGGCTGTGCATGGCGCCCAGGGTGCTGCCTCGGCCAGTGTGCGTGAAACAGTGGAAGAACTCACGCAGGCGGTCATTCGTGCCTTGCTGCGCTCGCGCCCTGCCGGTGGCACCTTTCACATTGAGGACGTGCAAGACCAGGTCGAACTCGGTCTGATGCGCGGCGGTCACCACGAAATTGCCCGCGCGTATGTGCTGTACCGCGAAAAACGCACACAGGAACGCGCGCAAAAAATGGTTCACCACACGCCTGCGGCACCACTGTTGCATGCCATCGACAAGGGCCAGCGCGTGGTACTCGACCTGGGGCGCCTGCAAGGCATCATCAGCGACGCCTGTAGCGGCCTGGGCGCCGACGTCAACCCCGAGCCCATCATGGCAGAGACCCTGCGCAACCTGTATGACGGCGTACCCATGGATGAGGTCTACAAGGCCTCGGTGCTGGCCGCCCGCACCCTGATTGAAAAAGACCCGGATTACACCTACGCGACCGCGCGCTTGTTGTTTCACACCATCGCCAAAGAGATACTGGGCGAAGACGTGGCGCAAGCCGACATGCCTCAAGCCTACGCGGACTACTTTCCGCAGTTCATCAAACGTGGCATTGAGCACGAATTACTCGACGAAAAACTCCAGCAATTCGATCTGGTGCGACTGGCCGGCGCACTCAAGGCCGAGCGTGATCTGCAGTTCGACTACCTGGGCCTGCAAACCCTTTACGACCGCTATTTTTTGCACATTGGCAAG
>Ga0209211_10002906_pt1 | contig 28757 bp, 25 predicted proteins | sample RifGroA2_FD_183992 | JGI IMG/M metagenome (GOLD analysis project Ga0209211, IMG submission 183992) | Groundwater microbial communities from Rifle, Colorado, USA - Groundwater A2 (SPAdes) (version 2) | ecosystem: Environmental > Aquatic > Deep subsurface > Groundwater | place: Rifle, Colorado...
CCGCTTCGATTAAAAAGTATAGAAAATAATTAACCTTTTTACATTTAAGAAACTATTAAAATATACAAGGTTTTAACAAGTTTACTAATATTTCTTGCAAATAAAAATGGGTTATTATTAACTTAAACACTTGATAATTAATGCGTTTAATACTTTTTAAGGGACGACTAATTAATTCAATAAATTATAAAGTGGAAATTGGAAATAATTTATCTGTTATTATTTTACAATGCCAAATTTATCAATTACATCTTTTCCAGGATTAAAATATCCATTGTAAACAATTGGATAATTTAATTTTATTGTTTCTATTATATTTTTAATTCCTAATTGTTTACTATTAAAATTGTAACCTGTTTCTTTTATATACCATTCGGGGTCAATATTAAAATTTCGCCACTGAATCATATTTATTTTGTAGCTTGTTAATAATTTTGTCAAAGCATTAAATTCTTCTTCGCAATCTGTTATTCCGGGAAAAACAAAGTAATTTAGAGAAATCCAAATATTGTGTTTTCTAGATATTTTAACACTTTCCAAAACATCGCTAAAAGTATAATTTCGTGGTTTATAATAAGCATTATAAATATTTTCGCGAGCTGAATTTAAGCTAACTCTAACACTTTGCAAACCAACTTTACACATTTCATCAATTGCTTTCGGATTGCTGGCATTAGTATTTAAATTTATAATTCCTTTTTGTGTTTTTTTTCTTATTAAAATAATTGCATCGCGTAAAGTTTCCCATACTAAAATTGGCTCTCCCTCACAACCTTGCCCAAAACTAACAACCGGATTGGGTGCTGTTTCTAAATGCTCAATTGCAACCTCGGCAATTTCCTGGGGTGTTGGCACAAATGTTATTCTATTTTGTGTTGACGATATTTTATGCTCTTTTGGCTGATACGAAATACATCCCAAACATTGCGAATTACATGTTGGCGATGTTGGTAAAGGAGCTTCCCAGCGATTTAAAAAATAATTTCGTGCTGCAGGACAAAAATATTCTAATGCACAATACGATAAATGTTTAACAAGTCTGTTTTCGGGCTTTAATTTGAGCATTTTTTTTGCACCGGAAATAACTTTTTTTTGGTCAAATTGATCGCAATCTTGTCTTATATCGCTTTCAATTCTAATTGCAGGAACATAAAATTTATTATTTAACCAGCCCACTGCCGAATAAGCAAATAAAGGTAATCGTGGAGCGTTTTCATTAGTTTTCCATGCCGCATGGTGCGTTACAGTATATGCAGGTGCAACAAAAGCCGATACAGCTAATTTATCGTCAATTATTTCTATTTCGCCTGTTTTAATATTTTTTCCAATTGGATTACGACCTGGTAAAAAAAACAAATCACTACCAAAAGGTAATTCTATAAAATCATTTGGCGTAAGCTCAACAGTATTATTACCTGTTTGACCAACAGCGTAATATCTTTTATCCTCAAAAATATTTCCCTTGTCGTCATAAACAAGCAAATATGGAATTTTATTTGGGTGCAATTTGTTAATCATTTTATACTCTGTAACATTATAGTTCTCAGTCATCCTGAGGCTTTCGAAGGATGACTTATACTGAAAACGGGATAAATTTATACATTTTGTTGTTCATTATTATTTTGGGCTAAAGCCCTGAATTACCTTGTTTTATTTTATCCACGACCTTCAGGTCGTGGCTATTCATATTGTACAATTTTATCCCTTTCGCAGTATAACATAATCCATTGTTACTCTTCGAGAACCACAGAGTGACTTTATCTTTTTAAATTTTTACTCCATGTATCTTTTAATGTTACAGTTCTATTTAGTACAATGTTATCAGGTTTTGAATCTTTATCAACATTAAAATATCCAATTCTTTCTAACTGATATTTTTCGCCTGCTTTAGCCGATATAATAAATGGTTCAACAAAACCTGTAACAACCTTCAACGAATCGGGGTTTAAGTCTTCTTTAAAATCCTGACCACTTTCGGGGTTTTCGCTTTTAAACAACCTGTCGTAAAGTCTAACTTCACATTCAATTGCATTTTTAGCCGATACCCAGTGAATTGTGCCTTTAACTTTTCTTCCATCAATAGTTTTTCCGCCTTTTGATTCTGTATCGTATGTACAATGAATTTCTGTTATTTCGCCTGTTTTAGTATTTTTTATAACATTCTCGCACTTAATATAATAGGCATATCGTAAACGAACCTCACCACCTGGTTTTAATCTGAAATAATCTTTTGGTGGCTCTTCCATAAAATCATCGCGTTCAATAAATAATTCTTTTGAAAAAGGTATTTTTCGAGTACCTGCATTAGCATTTTCGGGATTATTTATTGCCTCAAGTTCTTCTTCGGTATTTTCTGTATAATTTGTTATCACAACTTTTAATGGATTTAAAACTCCTAAAATTCTATTTGCTTTTTTATTTAAATTTTCGCGAATACAAAACTCTAATAAGCTAACATCAATAATATTTTCGCGTTTGGCAACTCCAATTTTTTCGGCAAAATTTCTTATTGATTCCGTAGTATAACCCCTACGCCTTAAACCACAGATAGTTGGCATACGTGGGTCGTCCCACCCATTTACATAGTTACTTTTTACAAGTTCTAAAAGCTTACGTTTACTCATAACCGTATAAGTTAAATTAAGTCGGGCAAACTCAATTTGTCGTGGGCGTGGTAATGGCAACTCCAAAGCTTCTAAAAACCATTCGTACAAAGGACGATGAACTTCAAATTCTAAAGTACAAATTGAATGAGTTATTCCCTCGATATAATCCGATTGTCCGTGTGCAAAATCGTACATAGGATAAATACACCATTTATTACCTGTTCTGTGATGTGAAGCTCTTAAAAGACGATATAAAACAGGATCGCGCATGTGCATATTTGGCGATGCAAGATTTATTTTTGCTCGTAATGTTTTGCTTCCATCTGAAAATTCACCATTTTTCATACGTTCAAATAAATCGAGATTTTCTTCAACAGTTCTATTTTTATAAGGACTTGGTTTTGCCGGTATATTTGGATTTCCACGCATATCGGAAACTTCATGAGCTGTTAAATCGCAGACAAAAGCTTTATCTTTTTTTATTAACAAAACAGCCCAGTCATATATCTGCTGAAAATAATCTGATGCATAAAACATTCTATCTTCCCAATCGAAACCTAACCAATGTACATCTTCTTTTATAGAATCTACATATTCAACATCTTCGGCAGTAGGATTGGTATCGTCGAAACGCAAATTACATTTACCATTATATTTTTTAGCCAGACCAAAATTAAGGCAAATAGATTTGGCATGACCAATATGTAAATATCCGTTTGGTTCGGGTGGAAAACGTGTATGAACAATAGGCAATTCTTCACTCTTTTTCTCTTTCTCTATTATTTCTTCAATAAAATTAAGTTGACGAACTTCATTTGCCGAAGGTGTTATTTCTGTACTCATTATAAAAATTTTCTAAATTATTCTGCAAAAATAAAGTAAATAACTAATATTGCTCTGTATTTTGTGTTGAATTTTTATATTAATAAAATTGGTTTTAATAACCTCACCCTTAATCCCTCTCCAAAGGAGAGGGAAAAGAAAAGGTGTAAAAATAAAGTCATGGGACAAATAATTATTGAAGGAATGGAGTTTTATGCTTATCACGGGCATTTTGCTGAAGAACAAATTGTTGGTGGTAAATTTATAGTAGATATTACTATTGATACCGATACCGAAAAAGCCGGAAAATCCGATTCGCTTTTAGATGCGTTAGATTATCAGGATGTATATAAAACAATTAAAACAGAAATGGAAACTAAATCGTTTTTGTTAGAAAATATTGCTTATCGAATAATCAACAAATTGTTTGAAAAATATTTATCTATTTCTGCTATTGTACTTAAAGTTTCTAAAATAAATCCACCGTTAGGTGGAAAAATTGAAAAAGTAAGTGTGAGATTGGAGAAAAAGTTCCCGTCTGTTGAAACTGACGGAAGGGATAAACTGACGAGAATATAAGTTTTAATTTATTTCAGTTACTATCTATTCCAGTTGCTTTTAAGCAACTGTATAATAAAATAAATTCCTAATCGCTTTAGCATCATTTTTATTAAAACTCAACCCCCTCCGACGAAATATCCCTGCTCCTCCGCTTTTTGGTGCTTTTTGCCCGGTTAATTCTGTTTGCTCTGTATTGTTTTGTGTATTTTTATTTTGTGGTTCTTCGGCTTCTATAATTTTTATTTCGGATAAATTATACTTATTTTTCGTTTACAAAACTCCACCCATATTTTTCCATAACCTCATTAACTTCATCAGTAAAAGATTTTTTTGCATGATGTACCTCCTGATTATGAATATAATTTCTTACTAATTGGAGATGACTTTCACTTACTCCCATAGCCCAATAATCGTCCTGCCAAATAAATTTGTTTTCGGTAAGTTTATTTTGATTTATCCAGAATGATGATTCTCCTTTGATTAGTTGTGTCATTTTGCTTATGGTTTGTTCTTTACCAAGCGAAATTAAACAATGTGCATGTTCCTGCCAGCCATTTGCACAATCGAGCCAGATGTTTTTCTCCACTGCATTTTGTTTTATATGCTGAAATACTTTTTTTCTTATTTCGGCTGAATTTAAAAATGGCTCTCTGTTCTTTGTCGAGAAAACAATATGAATGTAAACTCTTACCCAACTCATAATTTTTTGTTTTTAGTTATTTTTAATGTGGCTAAAGCCAATTGATTGTTTTTTTAATCAGTCAGTTAAAACTGACGGGGGAATAAACTGACGGTTATAAAAAACTTACTTCTTTTTATTGCTTAATCTTCTTTTTAAATTAGTTTTTCTCTTTATTTATAAGATAAAAGTAAATAATTTATTTTTAAATTATTAAAGATTTTGCTTTTTTTCTTCCGTCAGTTGAAACTGACGGAAGGAATATACTGACGGGAATATACTTGCAGTAAAGCTATTAATTGCACTTAATCTATTTCAGTTGCTATCTATTCCTGTTGCTTTTAAGCAAAGTATAATAAAATAAATTCCTAATCGCTTTAGCATCATTTTTATTAAAACTCAACCCCCTCCGACGAAATATCTCTACTTCTTCGCTTTTTTGTTGCTTTTTGCCCGGCTATCTCTGTTTGCTCTGTATTGTTTTGTGTGTTGTTATTTTGTGGTTCTACGGCTTCTATTGCAGGTAAATTATTGTACTCCTCTTTTGTTAACCAAAAATTTGGCTCTATTATTATTACCTTTTCGTAAGTCTTTCAGAAATGTCATATCTTTTTTCTGTTATATCTTTATTTGCTGATTTAACTATATAACATTTCCTGCTTTCTTGTTTGTATTGCAAAATAACTTTGAGCAAAAGCTATTTGTACTTTTTTAGTATCGCCGTTTTGAGCTATTAGGTAACAAGCAAAACGTGTTAGCATAATATCTTCAACAGGTCTTTCAGAACCCGAACCAAGTTTAGCCATTTTGCTGACATCAACGAAATGGTCAATTACTTGCTGTCCTATAGTTTCACAAGATAACTTTGCTTTTTCAACAGTATTTAAAAAATTACGCCAATCGGTATAACCTAATAAAATTTTCAATTTACTAGCTAACCAATATCCTATGCCCTCCTGCTCATAGGCGGCTTCTTCAAATGTTTTATTTAGTTTTTGAATAACTTCTTTCTCCATAATTCATTTATTTAAAATAAATTCGGAATTTAAAAATTAGCATTACATTAAATCCGCAAGCATTATGACGGTTGTAAAATCAGGCTTCGACTTCGCTCAGTCTGACAGTCACCTTGAGCGGAGTCGAAAGGTGTTAGGGTAAAAGGATTTCGAGAAGGCTTGCGGATTTAAGGTATTATAATAAAAACAAGTATAAAAATTAGATAAATAAGGTTAAAAAAACTCTTTTAAAATTTAACGTCGTTTAATTCTCCCTCTAAATTTTTTAGTTGTGATAAAGAGGTTTTTATAACATTTTCATCATCAACTTTAACTGTCGAGTATAATTTGTTATAATATTTAATACCTTCGAGTAAATTTTGTTTAAATATTTTTAAACTTTCTTTTTCTTTATCGGAGGTTGAAGAATCTTCGGCTTTTTCTTTTAAGTATTTAATGTTTATTATAATCTCTTTAACTAAGAAATGAGGGCGGTCGGTTCGTTCAATAACATTTAATTTTCCGTATATGTGAGCAATCATTTCCTGTAAACTTAATATTTTTGAAAAATAAGCCATATCAGGACCAGGACAAATAGAAACACCTTCTCCTTCTTTTGTATAAGGTATTTTGTTTTTTATTAAAGTTGCTGTTCCTAAACCTACACAAATACAAACTTTTTCAACAACTTTATTATATTCTCTATCGTAAGTTTTTTTATCTAAATTAAGTGCTTGTAATTCTTTAATTTTTTGTGTTTGGTATTCTCTTGAGCCGGTACACATATTTTTTCCATTAAAGTAAGCATTAAAAGCACCATATTTTTTTATACAAGGCGATCCGGGTTTTCCCTCACTTACAAGTTTTTCCTGTTCAATATCTTTTGTGTTATTACGTAAATTATTAAACGGCACTCCATAAGGAGAAATATTGCTTAAATATAAATCATCTTCCTTAGCGCTTTGCAACAATTTTATAGTTTGTTCGTCAACGTTAGTTACTTCGGGAACTAATAAAAAAGGCGTAGCCCAACCCACCGAATCAACATTATAATAATTTAAAAGAAAATTGTGCTCGTTGTTAGTGCCAACTCCGCCTTGAGCTGTAATTTTAAAATTAAGCTCTTTGTTGGGAATAATTTTATTTTTAGATTTTAAGGCACTAAATAGAATTTCGTTTATTGATTTTGTAAGAGTTTCGCGATTATTTTTAAATTCTTCTAACACCGTGCCCATTAAATTTCCCTGCGAAATATATGCGTGTCCGCCACAATTTAAACCCGACTCAACACGATATTCCGATATCCATATTCCTTTTTTAGCAAAATATTTTCCCTGAATAAGTGCAGAGCGGTAATCGCTTACTTTTAGAGTAATTTTCTTTTTAAATTCTCCTTTTTCGTTCGGAAAAAATTCATCAAACTTTTCGATATAATTATATAACCGAGGATTCATCCCTGCTGATAATACCATTGACGAAGAAAGTTTTGAATTGGCAAAACCTCTGAAAGCTGCATGAGCATCACAATACTCTACAGGAAGTTTTACACCATCTCGAAAATTTTCTTTATCAAGCTTAGTCATAATGTTAACATCAATACTGCCGGCAATAAGGTTTGCATTGATCCAATTTTTAAATTCTGTAACATTATCCTTTAGCGAAAAAGATGCGTATTTTTCCTTTAACCACGAACAATCGGGAAGCATATCAAAATATTTTTGCAATTCTTTTGATTTACTTTCCAAAGAGTTTTTAAGTTCTTCAAATTTTTGTTTTACAATTTCATCTATTAAATTAAGGTAAGCAGTAATTCGCTTTGCTCTGTAATCATCATCATTTTGAGTAATTTCGTTGAAAGGTAATTGAAAATACTGGCAATAAAACTGACGCATTTTTTCAATTATTCCATCATCAACTAAAGAAATTGTAGAAGTAATTCCATAATGAGCAACCTTTACGGGAGCATCAATCGAATATCCTATTCCCATTACTGGTATATGAAAAGAGTGACCTATTCTACAAACTGTCATTTTAAAAAATTAATTAAGGAAATTTTTCTATTTCCGTTTATCAAACCTCAATAAAATATTAAGTATTTTATTTTGGAATTGATTTGCAAAAGTAAATATTTATAAATTGTTTACAAAAAAAATGAATATTTAAACTATTTTTTTTAACGCTTCAAATTATTATTATTTAGAAATAGGAATTTTTTCAATTCTTTTTTGATGGCGCCCTCCTTCAAAATTTGTTGTTAAAAATGTTTCGACAATTAAAATTGCTTCTTCTTTTGAAATAAATCGGGCTGGTAACGCACATATATTTGCATTGTTATGTACACGAGCCAATTTACTTATTTCAACATTCCAACAAAGTGCACCTCTAATTTCAGGATACTTATTTACAACCATATTTACACCATTACCACTTCCACAAATAACTATGCCAAAATCAACTTTTTTATTTGTTACATCTATAGCTACCTTATGAGCAAAATCAGGATAATCAACACTTTCTGAACTAAAACAACCATTATCTTTAATTTCAAAAATTTTGGATTTAAGAAATTCTAAAACATTTAATTTTAGTTCAAAACCTGCGTGGTCGGATGCTATTGAAATTTTCATTTTTTAATTTTATTTATTGTAGCGTGCAAAATAATTGTCTATTTCAGGTCTGAGTTCAATACCAATTTTTTCAAAAACATTCAATAAATCTGTATAAGCTCCTTTACCACCAATAAAATCCCAAAATTCATCGGCTACTTTTAGTTCTGTTTCTAATCTATCAGTTCCCAAAAGGTTATATGGAATTGAAATTCTTTTACTTTTTCTTTTCTTTTCTCCCAGAATTTAACTCAATTAATTTCTTCCAATTAATTAAACCGTCATCACAAAACCTATTTGTAAATTCAAGAGTAAATTTATTTATCAATATTGCATAAGCATTTTCAAACTCTTCATTTTTTTGTTTTGCTTTATGCCCGATTGGTTCAATTATTTTCTTGTATAATTCTTCATCATTTGAAATCAGATACCAAAAATCTTGCCCGCAAATTTTGTAATATCCATCTCTTTCAGGTTTGGAGTTTTTCTTTTTTCCGAAACAGCAACCATTTATAATAACAATTTTTTTGTTGGTTTCTTTTTCTAATTTTTCTTTTGCGTTCTTAGCATTTATTTTTAATTGCTTGATTTGACTGGCATTTCCCCAATTCCATCCTGCCTTTATTTCAATAACATACATAGTATTGTCTTTTTCAAATTCCAAATCCATTCCAGTCAACCTTGTTTTCTTTGCTCCATAAACTTTATCGCAAACAAAAATTGCTAAACCTTCAAGAAAATTACCAAACAAGGTTTCCTCTTGTGATTGTAAAAATGCATCCACAAAACCTTTCACTAGGTCTTGCGAGGTTAGAATGTTTTTAGCTTTAAAAAGGTAAGGATTTTTTTGTTCTATCAATTTTATGAAATCTATTTTTTGAGATACGGCATCTAATCGTTGCTGGTGAAATGCAGCTATGTGTTTTTCTGCATACTTAAATACTTCATTCATGTTTAACTGTTTCATATTCTGTTTTTGTTTCAAATAAAACGAATTCACTTTCTTGTATTTCTTTTTTTACCATTTCAACATATTCAGAAATAATATCTATTCCGATGGAATTTCTTTTCATTCTCTTTGCTACATTTAAAGTTGTTCCAGAACCCATAAATGGATCTAAAACATTATCAAATTCTTTAGTAAATAATCTAATAAACCATTCTGGTAGTTCTTCTGGAAATGCTGCACTATGATTTTTATTATTACAAACTGTTGCAAAATGTAAAACATTATTTGGATAAACTTTTTCTCTGTTCAACCAGTTTGAAATATTTTTACCAAAACCACTTCCATTTTTTGAATTATCTCTAATTTTATCTGTTTCACTTAAATTTTTCAATCTTCCATTTGCCCAATCTCCAACAGGAATCATAACTTCTTCCTGATACATATTAAATCTCTTTGACTTATTAAATTGTAAACACCTTTCCCAAGCATCTCGAAACCGATTTGGCCATTTCCCAGGGTATGAATTTTTTTTATACCAAATATATTCTTCTGTCCATAACCAACCTTGTTTTCTTAATGCCAAAATTAATTCAATAACATAAGTATGTCGTTCGCCTTCTTCAGCTTTTTCTTTAATATTTAAAATAAAAGTTCCAGATGGTTTTAATACTCGTAATAATTCGTTTGAAATTGGCAAAAACCAATCTACATAATTCTCGGGTTTAATACCTCCGTATGTGTTTTTTCGACGGTCAGCATAAGGCGGTGATGTAACTATTAAATTTATTGAATTTTCATCAATAGTTTTTAATACTTCTTTGCAGTCACCTTGTAATATTTTAGTTTCAATTTTTTTCATTAATTTCAATTACTTCAAAAGTTTCATTTAATTTACAATCAATATTTTCAATTTTAAAACTATTTTTATTTTTTTCTTCATTTGAAGAAATATCCTTAATATCACTTGTAAAAAATTCTGTAAAATCTCTTGCTTTTAATTCATCTTCGGCTTTAATTATAACCTTATATGATTTTGTTAGTACAACTTCAAAAGTTTTCATTTAATTAATTTTATTTCTAAATATTCACTTGCCCACTTACTCGCTTCTTTTATTGTTATTAATTCTGCCATATTATTTGTTCTTTGTTACTTTATATTTAATTATATTTTCAGCTACTTTCAATGCTTGCATTCCTAATTCTTCATCTTTAATTTCATAAAGAATTTTTTCGCTCAAATATTGAATAAGTAATGATTCTTTATCTAATTTAAGAATTTTTGCCAACATAATTATTTGTTTTCTTGTTGCTTTTCTTTCGCCACGTTCAATTTTGCTAATTATGGCAGTATCAATTTTAAGTTTATAGGAAATGTGACGAAGAAACAAACCTTTTTCTTCTCTCTTTGCTCTTATTGTTTCACCTGTTGTTTTCAAATTCTAAATTTATTTGACAATAATTGTCAAATGTATAAAAAAAATTTTATTTAATTATAAATATAATTCCAATTTTATTTATCAACAATGTTAATTCTTTATTTTTTAAACAGTTCTATTTTACTTAATTTCTTTAACGTTTAATATCAGACCGTTTACTTTTTTTACAATTGTTAATTAGTATTAAATAAAAATATATTAATGGTAAAAAATATATTTTGAAATCTTAATTTAGATTTTGCTATATTTAATATTTTATATTAAAAAAATCATTTTGACTAAATTTTAAAAAAATAATTAACAATTAAACAAACTTTTTTAACAATTTATTTATCATTTTTATTTCAATTATAACTTTATTAACATTGTTAATTAATATTATAATTAGAGTATGTTTATAATGTCCGATTTTTTCGTTATACTTGTTTTGAAAATAGTCATTTTGCTTAGGCAAAACTCCTTGTTTTCAAAACTTTGTATTCCTCAAACTCGAACATTATATTTCAGACTCTATACTTTACATACATACACTAATTAGTTTATTTAATAATATATTTATTGTTAATTCAATGTTATTAATATTTCATTTTTCAATTTAACAAGGTTTCTTTAAAAAATATATAAACACAATTAACCGAATATTATCATAATCATCAAAACATTTTTTAAATTTTTATTTTATAATAATTATATATTGTTAATATTTAAAAATCGAAAAAAATATAAATAATTAAAATTAAGGAATTAATTTTGATTTTTAATATTTCAAAAATTATGGGTGATATTGAAATTAAAGGATTTTTAAATATAAAAATTGATGCTAAAATAGATGTTGTAAATGAAATAGTAAAGCTTAAAAAAGAAAAAAATGTTATAATTTTAGCTCATTATTATCAAATTCCTGAGATACAAGATATAGCCGATTTTGTAGGCGACAGTTTACAATTATCGCAAAAAGCTGCTAATAATAATGCAGATATTATTTTATTTGCCGGTGTTCATTTTATGGCAGAAATTGCAAAAATTCTTTCACCACAAAAAAAAGTTTTAATACCCGATATGAAAGCCGGATGTTCGCTTGCAGATTCAATACCTGTTGATGAATTTATAAAATTTAAATTAAATTATCCCGAACACATTGTTATTTCTTATGTAAATACAAGTGCCGAAATAAAAGCTTTATCGGATATTATTTGTACTTCTTCAAATGCTGTTAAAATTGTTGAGAGTTTTCCGAAAGAACAAAAAATAATATTTACACCCGATAAAAATCTTGGTAATTATATAAATAGTTTAACCGGAAGAAATATGGTTATTTGGGACGGGGCTTGTCATGTACACGAGCAGTTTTCGCTTGAAGCAATATTACAAATTAAAAAAGAAAATCCTGATGCTAAAATAATAGCACATCCCGAATGTAAGAAACCAATATTATTAGTTTCAGATTTTATTGGTTCAACAGCAGCATTATTGAAATTTACTATAACAGATAACAGTAATAAATATATTGTAGCTACCGAATCCGGAATTTTACATCAGATGCAAAAATCTAATCCTAATAAAATATTTATTGCTGCACCACCTATTGATTCTACTTGTGGTTGTAACGATTGTAATTTTATGAAATTAAATACATTAAATAAAATTTATATAGCTTTAAAATACGAAAAACCGGAAATTATTTTGTCAGAAGATTTAATTAAAAGAGCAATTATTCCTATTAAAAGAATGTTGGAGTTATCGGGGAAATAGTTATAAACGTAAGGTAAGTAATACTTCTATAAATCAGTATGACAAAACCGCTCAGTCACTCTGAGTGTTCTCTAAGTGTAGTTTAATTGAATATTATGAGCACAATCGGTCAGTCTGAAGCACTCGAAGACTGACTATTACTAAAATATGTAATCAAAAATTTTGTTTTTGCTTTTCCAATAATTTTTTCAAGAGCTTCTGATGAAACATTTTTAACATTTTCAACACTTTTAAATTCTTTCAAAAGAACTTCTATTGTTTTTTCGCCAATACCTTCAATATTTTGTAATTCTGATTTTATAAATTTATTAGAACGTTTATTTCTGTGAAATTTTATTCCAAAACGATGAGCTTCATCTCGCATACGTTGTATAAGTTTTAAAACCTCCGAACGCTTATCGAGATATAAAGGTATAGAATCATTTACTTTATAAATTTCTTCTAATTTTTTTGCAATTGAAATAAGCGATATTTTATCAGTTAAACCTAATTTTATTAATGCCTTATTTGCGGCATTTATTTGACCTTTTCCACCATCAATTATAATTAATTGAGGTAAATGCTGTTTTTCATTTAAAAGTCGCTTATATCGCCTCTCAACAATTTCTTCCATCGAAGCATAATCATCCTGACCAACAACCGTTTTAATATTAAAATGACGATAATCAGGTTTACTTGGTTTGGCATTTTTAAAAACAACACACGATGCAACAGGATTAGTTCCCTGAATATTAGAGTTATCGAAACATTCTATATGAACCGGAAGTTCAGGTAATTGCAATTTGTTTTTTATTTCTTCAAGCAAACGGATATTAACCTTTCCGTAGTCTGCCCTAATTTTTTTTAAAGTAAAATCGTGTTTAAAATGTTTAATGTTATTTTGCGATAACTCAAGAAGTTTTAAAAGCTCTCCTCGCTTAGGAACAATAAATTTTACATTATTTAATTTAAAATCAAGGTTAAAAGGAACTACAATTTTTTCGGATGTAGATTTATATAATTCGCGTATATTTTGAATAGAGTTTAAAAGCAAATCGGAATCAGTTTCTTTTATAAATTGTTTTAATAACATATTATGAACCTGAACGATACAACCATTATTAATTTTAAGATAATTAACAAAAGCATATTCATTTTCTTTTGTTAATGAAAAAACATCAATATCGTTAATTTTCGGATTTGTAATTATTGATTTGGTTTGAAAGTTATCTAAAATTTGTAATTTGTTTTTAATATCATTTGCTTTTTCAAATTGCAAAGAGCTTGAATAAAATAACATTTTACTTTTCAAGTATTTATTTATTTTGCTTAAGTTTCCTTTTAATATATTTATTATTTGTTGTATGTTATTATCGTAATCATTACTATTTTGCAAACCAATACAAGGTGCTAAACAATTTCCAATTTGGTATTCGAGACATGCTTTAAATTTCTTTTTTGCAATGTTATCTTTGATTAAATTGTAATTACAGTTTCTTAACTGAAATAATTGTTTAATTAAATCGAGTAAAGTTCGTAACAAAAAACCAGAGGAATATGGTCCAAAGTAATGATAATCAGGATTTAAAATTCTTCTTGTTTTAAAAACTTTAGGAAATGGTTCGTTTGTAATACATATCCATGGGTATGATTTATCGTCTTTAAGCAGAATGTTATACTTAGGCTTATATTGTTTAATTAGGTTATTTTCAAGTAGTAAGGCATCGTTTTCGGAGCCAACAACAATATACTCAATATTTGTTATTCTTGAAACAAGCAGTTGGGTTTTTGCATCCTGAAAATTTTTATTAAAATATGAACTTACTCTTTTGTTTAAATTTTTAGCTTTACCTATATAAATAATTTTTTCATCGAAATCTTTAAATTTATATACTCCCGGATTTTTGGGCAAATTGCTTACAAGTGATAAAATCTTTTCATTTATACGTTTCACGTGAAACATTTAATTTTCGAATAAATTTACAAATTCTAAAGTTCTTATATCAAATAATCCTTTATCGCCAATTTTTAATTCTGGGATAACTAATAATGCCATAAACGACATTGTCATAAAAGGAGATTTTAGCGTGCAACCTAATTTATTAATCGCATAATCATTAATTAGTTTATATTTTATTGCAACTTCTACAGCACTTTTATTTGTCATTATTCCGCCAATTTCTAAAGGTAAAATTAAATTGTTTTTTTTAAAACTTGCACAAATTCCACCTTTAGTTGCAATTAGTAAATTAATTGCTTTAACAATTTCAACATCCTTATTGCCTATACAAATAATATTATGACTGTCGTGTGCAATAGTGCTTGCAATTGCACCTTTTTTAATATTAAAATTTTTAATTATACCAATAATAGGTTTTATGTTTTTCTTATAACGGTTTAATACTACAATTTTATTGAAGCCTTTTTTAAATTCATTTATATTGAAAACATTTTCATTTTTAATTCTTTCTTTTCTGGTTATTAATTCACCATCTATTACACTAATTACATTACAAAAATTCCCCTTTTTATTTATTTTAATATCATCACTTTTTATTGTCGTTGCTTTAAAATTATTAGGTGAAATTAATTTTAACACTTTATGATTATTTTCTATAACATTATTACCATTAATAAACACAGAACTTATTTTATTATAATATTGATTATTACAAACAATAAAGTCAGCAAAATCATTTTCTTGAATTAACCCCACTGGTAAATTATAATGATTTATAGGATTATAAGTACAAGTGCGAATAATATTAAAGTAATCTAACTTTTTCTTAAATGCTTTTTTTATAATTAAATTTATATGTCCTTTTATTAAATCGTCAGGGTGCGAATCATCTGTGCAAAGCATTACCATTTCAGGGTGGCTATCAATAAGGCTATATAATGCTTCAAAATTTTTAGCAGCACTTCCTTCACGAATTTGCACTTTCATTCCTAGTTTAATTTTACCGAGTGCTTCATTTAAAGTAAAACATTCATGGTCGGTTGTAACTCCGCTATTAATGTATTTTTCAAGATTTTTTCCGGTTAAACCAGGTGCGTGTCCATCAATAGGTTTTTTATATTTTTTAGCTATTTTTAATTTTTTATGTACTTCACTATCATCGAAAATAACACCAGGGAAATTCATCATTTCGCTTAAGAAATGTACTTTATTATTTTTGAATAATTCCTCAATTTGTTTTGAGTTTAATTCTGCACCTGAACTTTCAAAAGTTGTTGCTGGAACACAAGAAGGAGCACCATAAAATATTTTTATTGGAGCATTTTTAGAGTTATCGAGCATATAATTAATGCCATTAATTCCTAAAACATTAGTTATTTCGTGTGGGTCGGTAATAACTGCAACAGTGCCATGTTTAACAACTTGTTTTGAAAATTCCATTGGCGAAAGCATGCTACTTTCTATATGAACATGAGAATTTACTAATCCGGGCAATACAAATTGCTCATCAACATTTTCTGTTTTAATTATTTTTTTGATTTTGTCGGTAAAATAAATCTCACCCTTATAAATAGTTTTATTAACAACATCAACAATATTTCCACTAATTTTGTTCATAATTTAATTTTTTGTTTCACGTGAAACTCTATCTACCTAAAAAAACTAAAAGTATATTTATATCTGATGGCGAAACGCCTGGAATTCTTGAAGCTTGCCCAATAGTTTTTGGTTTAATTTTGCTTAATTTCTGTCGGGCTTCGGTTGACAAAGATGAGATTTTATTGAAATTAAAATTAACAGGTATTTTAAGTTCGTCGAATTTTAATGCTTTATTTGCATAATGTTTTTCCCGTTCTATATAGCCACTATACTTTATTTCAATTTCGCAACATTGCAAAACATCGTTATAAAGTTCTTTTGCAATTGAAATTTTATTAAAACCTTTAATATTATAAAAGAGCATTTCTATATTAATTTGTGGACGCGATAATAAGTCAATTGCCTTAGTTTTTTGATTAATTTCATTTGTCCCGACAAGTTTTAGAGTTTTATTTATTTCTTTAGGCTCAATAGAGTAATTTTTTAAAAATTCAGATAAAATTTTAATTTGTTCTTCTTTGACTTTAAATATTTCATATCTTTCTTTCGAAGCTAATCCTATATCGTAACCAATATTAGTTAAGCGGGAATCAGCATTATCTTGTCGTAACAATATTCTATATTCAGCCCTGGATGTAAACATTCTATAAGGTTCATCAACACCTTTTGTTACTAAATCGTCAATTAAAACGCCTATATAAGCATCGTTTCTATTTAATATAATTTCGGAAGATTTATTATTTTTTTGATGAGCGTTAATTGCTGCCATTAGCCCTTGTGCTGCAGCTTCTTCATAACCTGTAGTACCATTTATTTGTCCTGCAAAATATAAGTTTTTAATTAGTTTAGTTTCTAAAGTTGGATGTAATTGTGTAGGATCGAAATAATCGTATTCTATTGCATAACCTGGTCGGAATATTTTAGCATTTTGTAACCCTTCAATTTTGTTTATAGCTTTATATTGAATATCCCAAGGTAAGCTGCTCGAAAAGCCATTAATATAATATTCACAAGTATTTATTCCCTCTGGTTCAATGAATAGCTGATGGCTGTTTTTATCGCTAAAAGTAATAAGTTTAGTTTCAATACTTGGGCAATATCTTGGACCAATACTTTTTATAGTTCCATTAAACAATGGTGAATCATCGAAACCTGTTTTTAGGATTTTATGAACGGCAACATTGGTATGGGCTATAAAGCAACTTTGTTGTTGCAAATTGGTTTTAACATTAGGCAAAAAACTGAATTTTTCGGGATTTTCGTCGCTTTTTTGTTCAATTAATTGAGTAAAATTTATAGTTCTCCCATCTAAACGAGCTGGTGTTCCTGTTTTCATTCTATCAGATTTAAAGCCAAGTTTTACAATTTGTTCAGTTAAACCAAAACTTGCCTGTTCCGAAATCCTTCCGCCCGATATACTTTGTCTGCCTATATGAATTAATCCGTTTAAAAATGTGCCATTTGTTAAAATTACTGCATTAGCTTTAAAAGTAACTCCCATGCGTGTTTTAACCCCAATCACTTTTTTGTTTTTTATAATTAATGCATTAACATCATCTTGCCAGAAACTTAAATTTTTAATTGACTCAAGTTCTTTGCGCCATTCAATAGTAAAAAGAGTTTTGTCGCATTGTGCCCGTGGACTCCACATTGCAGGTCCTTTTGAGCGATTTAACATTCTAAATTGAATGGTAGTTTTATCAGTAATTATTCCTGCTCTACCACCTAAAGCATCAATTTCGCGAATAATTTGACCTTTTGCAATTCCACCAATTGCCGGATTGCACGACATGTGAGCAATTTTTGTTAAATCGTGGGTTATAAGGAGAGTTTTAGAGCCAAGCGTAGCAGCTGCCGATGCAGCTTCGCAACCTGCATGACCAGCACCAACAACAATTATATCGTAAGTTATTAACATTATCAGCCATAAAATATATTTGCAAAGATATTACTAATTGAGTTAAAAAGAATAATGATGAAATAGCGAATAATCAACAAATTAAAAATTATTAACTACAAAAATATTTTGATACTTAATAATTTTTGTAAATTTACATTTTTAAAATTTAAGAAATGATTAGGTTTTTAGTTTTAATTTCAGTTGTTTTAACTATTTGGGTTTTTGCAATTTTTGGCTGCAAAAAGCATAATGATGTTGTGCCTGAAGTGGTTATTGGTAGTTTATATTATACACAATCAGAAGCTGATTTAATATTTGATGCCGATTCAACACAATCTTTAAATATTCTTTCAGCTTTTAATTCTGCCGATTCCACAATATTAAAAAAGAATTCCCGAAGCGTTAAGGTTGTAAATGATACTACAAAGTTTTTAATTAACAGGATGTATCGTACAATTTCCTTATATCAAGGAAATATTGATGGAATTACTGCTCCGGAAATTGGAATTAACAGAAACATAATTATTGTAAAACGAAAAGACAAAACCGGAACCCCTTTCGAGGTTTTTATAAATCCTAAAATTACTCAACACTCAAATGCTTCAACTTTATATCACGAAAATTGTATTACAATGTTAGGAGCATATCCAACCGATATTAATCGCTATAATTTAATAACAATTGAATATTACAGTTCAAACGGAATTTTTCATTCTGAAACAATAGAAGAAGAAACAGCATCAATAATTCAGCATGAAGTTGCACATTTAACAGGCGGAGTACTTGCTTTATCATTTGACCCACTTGCATTTACAGGGATGGAAATTGACAGCATTATGTTTGTTCCGGATAGTTTGCCTATGCGAATTTATTTAACAACAAGTAATAGTGATTCATTAATTTTAAGAAAATCTTCAATTGATGTTCGTCCCGATTCTACAAACACAATTTTAGTTTCATTAATCAACCGAATGAGAAAATCATTAGCTGCTTCGTCGGGTGGAGTTGGAATTGCAGCCCCGCAAGTTGGAATAAACAGAAATATTATTTTAGTAAAACGATTAGATAAAGTTGGAAAACCTGTTGAAGTTTATCTTAATCCGCGTATTGTTATGACAAGCGACAAAATTATTAATTTTGCTAATGATGGTTGTCTTTCAATTCCTGGAGTTTATAAAACAACAGTTAGATATGCAGCCGTTGGAATAGAATATGATTTATTAAACGGAACTCACAAAACTGAAGTTGTTGAAGGTTATTCGGGCAACAATTTTACAGCAGTAATTTTTCAGCATGAAATTGACCACTTAAATGGTATATTATTTATAGATAGAGCTTTATAATAAATTAATAATAATTAAAAAACCAAAAATTATGGGACTTTTTGATAAATTAAAAGCGGAATTCATTGACATTGTAGAATGGCTTGACCCTACAAACAATGTAATGGTACATCGTTTCGACAGACGAAACAACGAATTAAAAAATGGTGCTAAACTTACAGTTAGAGAAACACAGGTTGCTGTTTTTATTAACGAAGGTCAGCTTGCCGATGTTTTTAAACCTGGTATGTACACACTTACAACCGAAAACTTGCCAATTCTTGCAACATTAAAAGGTTGGAAATATGGCTTTAACTCGCCATTTAAAGCAGAAGTTTATTTTTTAAACACAAAAACATATACCGATCTTAAATGGGGAACTCCAAACCCAATTATGCTTCGTGATGTTGAATTTGGTCCAATTCGTATTCGTGCTTTTGGAACTTATACAATGAAAATAGGTGACCCTGTTAAATTCATTAAAGAAATTGTTGGTACCGATGGTGAATTTACAACCGAAAAAATTACCGAACAAATTAAAAATGTAGCTATAACCCGTTTTACCGATGCAATTGCAGAAAGTAAAATTCCTGTTTTAGATATGGCTGCAAATTATAACGAAGTTTCTAAATTCTGTGAAGATAAAATTAAACCCGAAATTCAGGAATATGGTATTGACATGACAAAGTTCCTTATTTCAAATATTTCGTTACCACCTAACGTTGAAGCTGCGTTAGACAAACGCTCAAGTATGGGTATTATTGGCGATATGGGAAAATTTACACAATATTCGGCAGCCGATGCAATGACAGCCGCAGCAAACAATCCTAATGGCGGTGGTGCTGCTGCTGGTATGGGAATGGGAATGGGCTTTGGAATGGCAAATATGATGATGGGGAATATGAATCAGGCACAACAAAATCAACAAGGTGCAACAGTTCCTCCACCAATGCCACCATCACTATCTTTTCATGCTATAGTTAATGGTCAACAAGCAGGACCTTTCGATTTAAATGTATTAAAACAAATGACAACACAAAACCAGTTAACAAAAGAAACATTGGTTTGGCGACAAGGGATGGCTGGTTGGGAGCAAGCTGGAAAAGTTACCGAATTAGTTTCTGTTTTTGGAGTAGTTCCTCCACCAGTGCCTCCTGTACCACCAATTCCACCTCAACAATAATGAGTGTCTGTCCATAATGTCCGATTTTTTCGTTATGCTTGTTATGAAAACAGTCATTTACAAATGTAAAACTTCGCAAGCCTCAAACTCGAACATTATGAATCAGACACTGGCTTTATAGGCAGGCAATAATTAGTAATTAAATAAAATTAATTAAAGCCCCTAATTCCAAGTTCTAAATTCAAAGCATTCTTTAGGCTTTGGTTTTGGAGTTTGGTATTTGGAGCTTTTCAGAAAAACTAAAATTATATCCGAGCAAAGTAAAGTTAACTAAGTAAAACCCGAAAAATTTTTAAATTAAAAAACATTAACATTATATGGAAGAAGAAACAAAACTTTCTACAACAAATCAGGCAGAAGTTACCTGCAAACAATGTGCAGCTAAATTAACTTTTGCCCCGGGTACAACATTATTAAAATGCGAATATTGTGGTGCCGAAAATTTAATTGAAACCAAAAACGATGCAGTGCAAGAGATTGACTTCGAGAAGTTTATAAACGAACAGTTTGCCTCTGTCCAAAAACAGGAAATAAGTACAGTTCGTTGCGAGGGTTGCGGTGCACAAACAACTTTCGATAAAAATGTAGTTTCTGATTTTTGTCCTTTTTGCGGAAGTGTACTTGTTGTAAAAGATCCAACCACACAATCTGTTGTTAAACCAAGTTCTTTACTTCCATTTAAGGTTGACACCAACAAAGCGTTTTTGCAATTTCAAACCTGGCTTAAAAAATTATGGTTTGCTCCGTCTGATTTGAAAAAATTTGCTACACAACAAGAGAAATTAAAAGGAATGTATATTCCTTACTGGACTTACGATTCAAAAACCTATACAAAATATACAGGAGAACGTGGCGACGATTACCAGGCAACTGAATCATATACAACTACCGAAAATGGTCATTCAGTAACAAAAACCCGTACAGTAACAAAAACCCGCTGGCATTCGGTTAGTGGTAGTGTGAATAATGTTTTTGATGATATATTGGTTTTGGCAAGCAAATCGTTACCGAAAAAATATACCGAAAAACTCGAGCCATGGGATTTAGACCAATTGGTAAATTATGACGAGAAATTTTTAAGTGGCTTTAGAACAGAAACATATCAGGTTGATATGAAAGAAGGTTTCGTTGAAGCCAAATTAAAAATGGAACCAATAATAAAACAAACAATATGTAAAAATATTGGTGGTGACCATCAGCGAATTTCAACAAAGAGCACAACATATAATAATGTAACTTTTAAACATGTTCTTTTACCAGTTTGGATAAGCGCTTACAAATATAATAGTAAGGTTTATCGCTTTTTAGTAAACGGAAGAACTGGCGAAGTTCAAGGCGAGCGTCCATGGAGCTGGATAAAGATTACGTTAACCATTGTTATTGTAGCAGCAGTAATAGGTGGAATTATTTGGTATTTCAACAGATAGAATTCAAATGTTAATCAAGTTAAATTTGAAATAGTTATTGTACCTAATTCCGCCGGTTCAAAGTGTTAATAAACAGATGCTTGCCACAGAATACACAGACATCACAGGTTTCGCTTGATAAAATGATTTTTCTACAATATCTTTATCAAAATACTTAACTATAACATCTTGTGTCTCTGATTTAGTTGAATGAAAAATAAACGAATATCCCAAACATTTCAATTTTACCAGTTCTTTATCTGTAATGTTTTCTTTAGCAAGTAGTTTGTTTCGTTGATGAGCTTCAATATCAGGATTAAAAACCATTTTGAGTTTTTTTACTAACTCATGTTACGCAAGTAAAAAATTTGTCTCGCAAAGCCGCCAAGTTCACAAAGTTAAAAAGTGGCTAAAAAAATCATAAATGATTTTTTTATTGCGTGCTTATTATAGTCATGCTATATAAAAGCAATTGGTGTATTAATTGAAATTACTTACATATAAGTTCCCAAAGTTTAAAAAAAAAATAATAAATTATTTTTTCTTGGCGTACTTAGCGCCTTTGCGAGAAATAATCATTGTGAGAAACTCTTTTACGTAACATCAGCTTATAAAAGAAGGACATGACATAATATTCGCGAGAAATAAAACGCACCTAAGCTTAACAAAAAATCGCATCGCTTTATTTTTTCTCAAAAATGTAAATAAAAATTAGTAATTTTATGCTTTGTTTCTCAATACTATATGGTTAAAAGAATAGCTGTTATTGTTCCTGCATATAACGAAGAGAAAGCTATTGCCGGTGTTGTGAATGAAATTAATGCTCTTGATTTCGGAAATGAATTTAAGATAACAATTATCGTTGTTAATGATTGCTCACACGACAGAACTGCTGAAATTGCATGCCGGCTTAAGTGCATTCTTCTCGATTTACCTGTGAATCTTGGAATAGGTGGTGCAGTTCAAACAGGCTTTAAATATGCTTATGAGAACAAATATGATTTTGCAATGCAGGTTGATGGCGACGGGCAACACCCACCAACTGAAATCCCAAAACTACTGAAACATATTTCAGAAACCAATGCAGATATTGTTATTGGTTCTCGTTTCATAAACAATATCGGATTTATTTCCACTTTTTCGCGCCGGCTTGGCATTGCTTTTTTTAAATATCTTCTGCGATTATTTTGTGGGGTTACAATAACCGACAGCACATCAGGGTTCAGAATTATAAACAGAAAAGTATTAGCAATTGTATCAGAAATATATCCCGATGATTACCCCGAACCAGTGTCAATTATTTTATTCCGCAGGAATAATCTGAAAATTGAAGAAGTACCGGTTATAATGTGCGAAAGGAAGGGAGGAAAGTCTTCAATTAAAGCGTTTACCCCTTTATACTACATGCTGAAAGTAAGTATAGCAGTATTTTTTACTTATATACGAAACCGAAATAAAAATTAAAATGTAATCAATATGAATAATGTAGTTCCGGTTAAAATACAAATCATCGCCATTGTGCTTAGCCTTGGTTTTCTTGCTTATATTGGCAGACTGATTGTTAAAGGTAAGCTTCGTGAAGAATATTCGTTTATATGGGTATTCGGAGCGTTAATATTAATTCTTTTTTCATTCTGGCGCGAAGGGTTAGCGGTAATAGCAAAATTACTTGGTGTGTATGCTGCTCCCAACCTTGTATTTATGGTTGCTATTTTTGGTATTTTTATTTATTTGCTTCACCTTTCTGTTGTTGTTTCACAGCTTCACGAAAAGAATAAAAAATTATCTCAGGAAATAGCATTATTAAAAAATAAAATAGAGAAAATTATTTCTGATAAAACAGAAAAATAAATGGTTTCTGCCGAAAAAAAAGTATATCTGCTTTATCCACCTATATCTAAATTTGAAAGATATTCATCGGAAATTGGAAGTGCCGGTGGAGAACAAATACCACTCGGTGTATATTATCTGGCATCTTATTTAAAACAAAATAATTATGAAGTAAAAGTTACTGATGCCGAAGCACATAAGTTATCTTCTACACAAATTATTGATGAGATAAAAGAATTAAATCCAAAATTTATTGGGATAAGTTCAACTACTGTTGCATTTCACAGGGCAGTGGAGGTTGCAAAAATTATCAGAAAAGAACTTCCCGATAAAATAATTATACTCGGAGGTCCGCATGTTTCTGCAAACCCTAAACATGCTATGTCGTTCAGCGAATTTGATTTCGGTGTGCTTAAAGAAGGTGAAATCACGCTTGTTGAAATATTAAAGCATATTAATGAACCTGAAAAATATTACCAGATTAAAGGTATTGCTTTTCGTGATGGTAATGGACAGACAATAATAACACCTTGCAGGGAATTTATTGAAAACCTCGACTCATTACCGTTTCCCGCTTATGAAATGATATCCGACATTTCATTATACACTCCTCCTCCTTCAAATTATAAAACTCTTCCGGTAATAAATATGATTACAAGCAGAGGGTGTCCTAACCAATGTACCTTTTGTGATAACAATATTTTCGGACGTGAATACAGACAGCGTTCTGCTGAAAATATTATGGAAGAAATAAAATTCCTCCGAAAAAAATATGGAGTAAGGGAAATCGCCTTTGTTGACGACACATTCCTTATTAATAAAAAACGCATTTATAAACTGTTTGAAATACTTGAAAAGGAAAATATTTTTTTCTATTGGACATGTATGAGTCGCATTAATAATACAGATTATGAATTTTTGAAATTCTTGAAATCAAAAGGTTGCTGGCATATTTCATTTGGAATAGAATCGGGTGATGAAACAATATTAAAACTAATAAAAAAGAATATTTTGCTTGAAAAAGCAAAAGAAGTTATTATTTGGTGCAATAAGCTGAAAATAAAAACCAAAGGGTTCTTTATTATCGGGCACCCTACTGAAACTTTAGAAACTATTGATAAAACCATTAAACTTGCTTGTTCTCTTAAACTTGATGATATTGTAACAACAATAAATACCCCCATCCCCGGTTCACAGCAATATGCAGAAGCTGAGCAGTACGGAACGATTGATAAAACGAACTGGGCTGAATTTAATTACTGGCGTCCTGTATTTGTTCCTAATGGATTAACAAAAGAAATACTTTTAAAAAAACACAAAGAAATATATCGCAAATTTTATCTGCGACCAAGAATATTATTTCGCTACTTTTTGAGTTTTTTTGGCAAAGGAGGATTTAAGAGATTTATTACTTTGTTTAAAGCAAGTTCCTTTATTTTTACGAAAAAATCAGAAAAACAATAATTAATTTTTACTTGTTTTGTGTTTGGCTTTGAACCAATTTAATATTGTTCTTTGCGAGTTCATAGTTTGGGTCTATCTTTAACGCTTTATTGCATGCCTCTATTGCCTTATCATACATTTTTAATTGATTATATGCCGTACAAATATTATTATAGGCGGCGGTATAATCAGGTTTTATTTTGATAGCTTCTTTGCATGCGTTAATACATTCAATGTACATTCCTGCATTATAATAATAAAGACTTAGGTTCAGATAATTTTCAGCAGTTGGGTTTTTCTTCGCAATTTCTAAAGCTATGTCGAACTTTGTTTTTTTATCTTTAGCAGCATTAATGTATGTCAGACATTTAGCATCATTTGGCAAATACTGTAACGTTTCTTCTGCAAGTTTTTTTAAGTTGCCCCAATCTTCGGTTTCATTGTACAATGCCATTAAAGTTAAGCGAGCATCGGTGTATGCGGGATTTGTTGCAATGCATTTACGCAGTATTTCCCTTGCATCATCAAATCTTTTTCGATTATAAAGGAAATTACCATAATAATAATAACCCTGATCAATATATGTTCCAATGGCAATGGCATTTTTAAAATACTGTTCTGCTAAAGCAGTATCGTTCAATGCAGAATGCAGTACTCCTAAGTTAATATGAATAAGCGAATAATCCGGACGAAGTTTTAACGCTTTTTCAAAATATGTTTTTGCTGTGGGATAATTTCCTTTCTGCATCTGCGACAAGGCATAATTCATAAGTCCTCTGCCATTATTTGGGCTTTTCTGTGCCACATCGTACCAAAGCAATTCTTCGTTATTCCAGACTTTATTTCGCTGATGTGTTCCATAAGCGAATCCGCCAAGAATACCAATAATGAGGATTCCTGTTATAATTTTTCTGGCTACTGATGAAATAAATTTCTTTTCATCTTTCAGTATTAAAAAATAAATGAAAATATATGCAAAAGCTAATGCAAGTCCGATATATGGAAAATAAATACGGTGGTCATTTAATACTTCTGATAAAGGAACAAAACTTGAAGTCGGAATCAGTGCAATAAAAAACCATAATATTCCGAAGGATATTGGACGGGAAATAACATTCCTTGATAATCGCAGGGCAAGCCAGATCATTCCTATGATAAACATGATTCCCATGAGTATGCGGATATCAAAAATAGTTGAAAGCGGTTGCCAGTCGGTATCAGCAGAAAGTTCAGTGGGAAGAATAAATGATTTAAAATATTGAACAATTACAAATGGTTGCGTTATCAGGTAATCCCATCGCGAAATGACAGCAAGAACCACTGTTTTGGGTGTCATAAAAGATGAAAAGAAAAACAATCCGCCTCCAATAATCAATATATGAAATATGGAAATAAACGAACCCCATACTTTTTTCCAATTCTCTTTATTAAATATTCTGCTCAGGTCTGTTTGTTTTTCGAAAAGAACAATATAAACAAAAAGAATTGGACCAAACATCAAAGTAGATTCTTTCACAAAAAAACCAAAAATGTATGGGAGCAGATAAAAATGATATTTTCTTTTTTGCGGGTAATAAATGTAAATTATCAACGCAAGCATAAGCATTAAAGTAGAAAAGCTATCGGAGCGTGATATGATATAATTAATGGTTTCAGCCAATGCCGTATGATAGCAATAAAGCGCAACAATGAACAACGCAAAATATTTATTCCATTTATGATTGAGCGTTAAATCAAGAAGTTTTTTAAAAAGAAGGAACATCAGAATCGCCTGAAGAATAAAACAGAAAAATATGGAGAGATGAAAATAAAAAGGTTTTAGTCCGGCATCGGCAGTGTAAAACGTGTCAGCACCAATATTCAGCGGATCCTTTGTTGCGAGCCAGTAATCAACTGTGTTTAGTGTTGTTAGTCCGGGACGATAAGACTGGTTTGAAGGGAGTGAGCTTGTAGTAGTTCCGTCAGTAAAGAATTTCGGGATGTTATTTATATTTTTTATCCAAACATTATTTACTATCGTGTGAGCATCGTCAAAATGAAAAGAATTTTTAAAATGATTGGAGTAGGTAAGTATAAGTCCAGTTAGCAACAGGATACATATTACATAAAAACGAAATTTATCTGATGGTAAAACTTTCATAGAAGTTTTTCTTTATGAATAAAATTTTAAGTTTCTGGTTTTTAGTTTTGGGTTTGTGGTTAAATTGCTTTATTGTTAAATTGCTAAATTGCTTCATTGTTAAACTACTAAGTTGCTAAATTGCTAAATAACAATGAAACAATGAAATTGTAATCTATACTTCGGCTGCGCTCAGTATAAACTTTTCAGCAATTTTGAAAGATACCTATATTATTTATTTATTTTTTTGATTAGTTATATTTAGTAATTTTACTGCAAATTTATAAATTTTTTTAATAAAACAACCTCATGAAAAATCTAAAAAACAAAGTAAAAACAAATGGCAGTAAGTTAGCTAATGTGGTTATTTCAATTTTCATTATACTTCCGTTGTGTTATCTTTTTTATATAAATGTTGAAAAAGCAGGTGCATCAGATGTAAAGACTGACACACTTTTATTAAAAAACACCCCTCCCGATTCTGCATTATTAAAACTGCAGGCAGCTTACGATAATGCAAATGCCAGTCCGAACGAAGCAAATTTTATCACATTAAGCCTTCAATATTATAACATTGCTAAGTATAAGGAATGTATTGCTGCTGCCCAAAAAGCGATTAAATACAATCCTAACAGTTATTCAGCATATAATAATATGTGCTGCTCATATAATCAGCTTGGCATGTGGGATGAAGCTGTTGTTGCGGGGAAAAAAGCTCTTGAAATTGCTCCCGGCGACCAGTTAGCCACAAACAATCTTTATGTTTCGCTTGATGGAATGAAAAAACAATATAAATCTATTGCTGATGCTGAAGCACTAGTTAAGGACTCTGCAAACGAAGCAAATTACTTAAATTTGGCGTATTTGTATTATCAGACAAAGAAATACGAACTTTCTATTAGTATATATAAAAAAGTGATAGAAATTAATAAAAATAATGCAACTGCATACAACAATATTTGTTCGGCTTACAATGAACTAGGCAAATGGAAAGAAGCAGCCGAGAATTGCGAAAAAGCACTGAAGATTGATTCAACTTTTACACTTTCCAAGAATAACCTGAAAGTTGCAAAAGATAATTTGAAAAAATAATTTCTTAAAATCCGCTGATAATATATATACCCATAGGAAATAGGTTTTATTTAGTGTCTGTCCATAATGTCCGATTTCTGCGTTATGCTCGTATTAAAAAACAGTCATTTACTACAGTAAACTCCTGATTTTTTAATACTTCGAATGCCTTGAACTCGAACATTATGAATCAGACACCGACTTTATGGACAGACACTATTTAGTCGTCCCTTAAAAAGTATTCAACAAATTAATATCCAGTTAAATAATGTTATAAAACAATTAAAAAAATTGCAAGAAATAATATTAAAACAGTTAAAACCTTGCATATTTTCATAATATATTTATTGTAATAAGATCGATTTTCCCTATTAGTTTTAATCGAAGCAAGTGCGGTGGGTTGTCCACGAAGTGTGCGAACTACAATTTTTGGGCAAATTATGCACGGTGTTACAACAAAGCTATTTCATCTATCAAACTCCTAAATTTGAATTAGTTAAAAAATTGGAGTTGGACTTCGTGGAGGGTTTTTTGTTTCT